>AUXO012377100.1_pt1 | contig 13407 bp, 9 predicted proteins | sample 768731 | NCBI WGS metagenome assembly AUXO01 (sample SAMN02715735, study PRJNA202380) | gut metagenome | biome: sheep rumen | host: Ovis aries | place: New Zealand: Palmerston North
AATAAAGATTTAACAAGTGGTACTTTTAATAAAGATACTATAACTTTCTTTGAATATAAGAAAGTTGAATTTGCTATTAAGTCTTACATTTATGATTATTCTAATAATATTCAAAAAGCAAATAATATTATTAATGATAGTCAAATCAAACAAGTATTATCGGCAAAGAATTATGAAAGTGATGGTCCTAAGTTTACAAAGTCTTTAGCATTACTATCTAGTAAAAAAGAAGAGTTTAATAAAATTATTAAAAAACTTATACATATGAATGATGAAAAAGTTATTTTATCATATATAGAAAAAGAAAAAATTAGTGATGATTTTAAAGATTTATATAAAAAATATATGCTTAATAGAAATAACCAAAGCGATTTAAAAAAGAATAAGGAGTTAATTCAGGAAATTAGTAATAAAGGGATTTTAGTTTTTGAAACTGATGAAAAAGTAATAAATCTTTTGAAAAATAATACTGATAAATGGGTTGTTAAAGATAGTAAGATTTATTTTTACTCTAATTCTGTGATGAAAGAGTATAATCAATTAGTAGAAAAGGTGAAGTAGTTATGAAAGTAATTATTATTGGTGCTGGTCCTGCTGGTCTTACAACAGCATATACTATATTAAAGAATAATACAAATTGTGAAGTTGTTATTCTAGAAAGTGATAATATGGTTGGTGGTATTTCAAAGACTATTACTTATAATAATAACAAAATGGATTTAGGCGGACACCGTTTCTTTTCAAAGAGTGAAGTAATTAATGATTTGTGGAAAGAATTATTGCCTATTCAAGGTAAACAAAGTATTGATGATAAATTAACTGGTAATACTAAACCTGTTTTAAAAAAAGGTCCTAATCCTGAAAAAGAGGATAGAGTTTTTTTAATTAGAAATAGGGTTTCTAGAATATATTATAATCGCAAGTTTTTTGATTATCCTGTATCTTTAACATTTAAAACTATTAAACTTATGGGTGTAAAAAATACTATAATTGTAGGTTTTAGTTACTTAAAAAGTATTTTTATTAAGAAAAAAGAAGTAAATTTAGAGAATTTTTATATTAATAGATTTGGAAAAAAATTATATGAAATGTTTTTTAGAGATTATACTGAAAAATTATGGGGAAGAAAGCCAAGTGAGATAGATGCTTCTTGGGGAAAACAGAGAGTTAAAGGTTTATCAATTATAAAACTAATATCTAGTTATTTAAAAAAAGTTTTTAGAATTAAAGAAAAGAGCAAGGAAACATCTTTGATTGAAAGTTTTTATTATCCAAAATATGGTCCTGGTGAAATGTGGGATGAGATGAAAAACGAAATAGAGAAGATGGGTGGCAAAATTTTATTTGGTTATAATGTTGTAAAAATAAAGAAACAAAAGAATACTATTCAATCAGTGGTATGTGAACATAATAATAAAAAAGAAACAATTGAAGGTGATGTTTTTGTTTCCTCTATGCCTATTAAAGATTTGATTAGTGGACTTAATAATGTTTCATCAAATGTTAAAAAAATAGCGCTAGGTTTACCATATCGAGATTTCATGACTATTGGTCTTATTTTGAAAAAGATAAATTTGAATAATAATACTAATATGAAAACTGTTAATAATATTTTACCTGATTGTTGGATTTATGTTCAAGAAAGTGATGTTAAGATGGGAAGAATTCAAATTTTTAATAATTGGTCACCATACCTAGTTAGTGATTTTAAAAATACTATTTCTTTAGGTCTTGAATATTTTTGCAATGAAAATGATGATTTGTGGAATTTGGATGATTCTAAATTTAAAGAATTAGCCATTAAAGAATTAATAGATATGAATATAGTTGATTCAGAAAAAGATGTTGTTGATTATCATGTTGAAAGAGTAAAAAAAGCATATCCAGCTTATTTTGATACGTATAATGATTTTGATGTAGTGAAGAAATATTTACTTAGCATTGATAATTTATATTGCGTTGGTAGAAATGGCCAACATAGATATAATAATATGGATCATTCAATGGAAACTGGAATACTTGCTGCTCAAAATATACTAGGAATAAAAAATAATAAAGAAGAAATATGGAATGTTAATTGCGAAGAGGAATATCATGAAGCAAAAATTGAAAAAGTTAGTTCAAAAAATTAAACATTTTAATGTTTGTAAACCACTTTGGTTATTGTTTATTTTAGTTCCTGTTTCATTTTCTTTTTTTGTTGCCAAATTTGCAGATAATGATTTTTGGTTTTTAATCAATACAGGAAGGTATATATTAAATCATGGCTTTCCAGTTATAGAACCATTTACTATTCATCAAGGGCTTTCTTTTGTTGTTCAACAATGGTTAACTGATGTAATCTTTTTCTTTATTTATGATAAAGTTGGTTTTATAGGTATTATGTTATTAGTGATTTCTATATATATATTAGTACTAGTATTGTTATATAAAATATGTATGTTAATTAGTAATAATAAAATAAAGTTATCAGCAATAATAACTATGTTTGTTGGTTTTGTACTTTTATTTGGTTTTGTTAGGTCTAGACCGCAAATATTTGATTATTTATTTTTACTTATAGAAATATATGCTTTAGAAAAATATATAAAAACAAAAAGGAAAACTTATTTATTTAGTTTGCCACTTATTTCTTTACTAATGATTAATTTTCATTCTTCAAGTTGGTTTATGATTTTTTTATTTATGTTTCCTTATTTGATTGATTCTTTTAAATTTAAGTTTTTATTTTTTAAAGGTCAAGGATATCAGAAGAAATATTTATTTATAACATTATTTTTTATGTTAATATTTGGAATAATTAATCCATATGGAATTAAAGCTATTACTTATCTTTTTACATCTTTTGGTGATCCTTATATTAATGGTAGTGTTATTGAAATGAAGAAAATTCTTTCAGAAGTATCGTTATGGTCAATTATATATGTTTTAATTTTTATATTTACGATATTTACTAATATTAAATTTTGGAAAAAGATTAAAATTAGATATTTATGTTTACAAATGGGAACTTTATTACTTGGTTTTTTGCATATAAAAGGTTTTAGTTTTACTTTGATAGGTGGCATTTTTCCGTTTGCTTTCTATTATAAAGATTATTTTAAAGAGTATGTTGATAATTATATTTATTCTAAAAAATTTAAAATTACCTATTCAATAGTTTTATTCTTTATGTTTGTTATTCCAATTTCTATTGTTTTAGTTTATGGAAAAATAGGATTTTCATTTTCATATATAGAAAATATTTATGAGTATATGGAAGAAAATGTATCTAGAGAAGATAATTCTATTTATACAGATTATGTAATCGGATCATATGCTGAATGGCTCGGATATCGTGTTTATATGGATCCAAGAGCTGAAGTGTTTTTAAAGGCAAATAATAAAAAAGAAAATATATTCTATGAATATTACTATTTAATTAATGATAAATTATCATTAAAAAAGTTTTGTAATAAATATAATTTTGATTATATAATTGTTAAAAAGGATACTAAGTTTAATAAGTACTTATTAAAGAATAAAAAATATGTTAAAGTGATGGAAGATATTTCTGGAGAAAAAGAAAAATATATGTTATATAAAAAAATAAAATGAGATTTTAAATCTCATTTTATTTTATATATTTTGCTTTAGTAAATACTTTTTTTAGTTCATCTTTACTTACATTACCAGATATTACATAGTCTTTTAATAATTTACCTTTTTTTATTAATAATACGGTAGGTGTTCCTTCAACAGTGTATTCACTATTTAAAATGTTGTATTCGTTTTGGCTTACGTTTTTTAAATTTAATTGAAAGTATTCTAAATTATACTTTTTAGTAAAATCAGAAAATACTGGTTCAAATTCTTCGCAGTGACTACAACCATCTTGTATAACTTCTACTATAAAAGTTTCCTTATTATCTATTTTATCCTTAAATGTTGAGAATGTTATACTTCTAGTACATCCTGTAAGCATTAAACAGATGACTGTTACCATAATTAATGATAATATTTTTTTCATAATCTTCCTCCAAAAAAATTATATCATATATTGTTTTGAAAATCAAAATGGGTTATAATTAAATTTAGAATAGAAAGGAGTGGTTATATGGTCTTTCGTAAGCCATATGCATTCTTAATTAAGAACTTTAAAAAAATACATATTTTATTAGTAATATTATGGGGGTATATATTTTATAAAATATTTGCATTAAAGGATTTTATTAAAGAGTTTATTACTTATGGTACATATAATAGAAATATTGAGGGAATCAGTACTAAGATAGGTATTCTTTTATATGTTTCATTAGTGTTTTTTATTGTTATTTCAATAATAATGTTGCTTCTTTTAAAACATAAAAAGAAACCATGGAAACTATATTTGATTTTGATATTGGAATATGCAGTTATTTTTTATAATTGTGTAGCTATTTCTTCGTTTTTTAATTCATACACAGTAACTGATACAGTATCAAATGTATATATGTATCGTGATATGCTTAATATTACTAGTTGGATTCAATATATAGTTTTGATTATACTTATTATGCGTATTACGGGTCTTGATTTAAAAAAGTTTGAGTTTAATAATGATGAGGAATTTTTACAATTAAGTAGTAAAGATAGAGAAGAATTTGAAGTTAGTTTTGAAATTGATAAACATTCTTTTAAAAGAAAGTATAATCAGCTAAAAAGGAATATAGGATATTTTTATAAAGAACATAAGAAAATCGTTAATGTTGTTTTTGTTTGTATTATTGGTGTATTTATTTTTAATACATATAAATTTTTTATGGTAACACACAAAAGTTATTCACAGGGGGATACTTATTATTTTTGGTATTATGGTATTACTGTTAATGATGTATATGTTACTGATAAAAATGCTTTTGGCAAAGTAGTTGAAAAAGGAAATAAATTTGTTGTTGTTAATGTAACTATAGAAAATAATTCTGATAGTACTCAAGAAGCTGATTTATCTAGGTTTCATTTAATGAATGGTTCAATTAATAGAGTTAATACCAGTTACTATGAAGATGATTTTAAAGATTTAGGAACTGGTACTTCAAAAAGTACTAAGTTAGCAGCCCATTCTAAAAAAGACTTCATGTTAATATATAAAGTCCCAGAGGAGTTAAAAAATAAAAGATTTGTTTTATATTATCAAGAATATAATGGATATAATAATACGTATCTTAGAAAAATTAAATTAAAGGTTAAGGATATTAGTAAAGTTAAAGAAACTAAGAATTATAATTATGGAGATCTTATTGAATTTGATTTACTTAATGGAAATACTACATCAGTTGCTTTTGAAGGATATAATTTTTCAGACCAGAGTTCATATACAAAGTATAGTTGTAATGGTACTAGATGTGATTTAAAAAGTAATACTATTAATAGTAAAAAGGGAAGAAAAATTTTAAAAATGACTTTTGCTTCTTCTGATTATGAGGGCCAAGAATTTGTTGACTTTACTGTTAGGTATGGTATAATTAATTATGTAGATAGTAACGGAGAAAATAAGACTGGTACAATTGAAAATATGGTTACTGGTAATTATGAAGGTAAAGAAATTTTCCTTAGTGTTAGTAATAATGTACCAAGTGCCAAAGAAATCTATCTTGTTTATATATTGAGAGAAAAAAAATATATTATAAAAATAAAATAGGAGATTATATATGGAAAAGAAGAATATTAAGAAAACGATTTTTGTATTTGGAATTGTGGCGGTTGTTGTTTTACTAGCTTGGTTTATTGTTATATATCCTTTGATAGATTTTAGTAAAAAAGAGAAAATGGTACTAAATGCTTCTAAAGAGTATTATTCTAAGAATTCAGCGTTATTACCTCAAGATGGTGATATGAGTACTGTTACTTTAAGGACTTTATTAAAACAAAAATATGTTAGTACTATAAAAAGTACTTATGGTTCTAAATATTGTAATGTTGATGATAGCTGGGTAAAAGTAAAAAGAAAAAATGGTGAATATAACTATTATGTATATTTAGAATGTGGTAGTATGAAGTCTACTGTTGATCATGAAGGACCTACTATAAAACTAAAAGGTGATGAAGAAATTACTCTTGAGAAAGGTAGTAAGTTTGAAGATCCAGGTATAGATAATGTATATGATGATACTGATGGCAAAATGAACACTAAAGATGTAACTGTTTCAGGTAAAGTTAATACAAACAAAATTGGAACATATACTATTAAATATACTTCAGTTGATTCTTTCAATAATAAGAATACAGTAGAAAGAGTTGTAAAAATTATTCAAACATTAGATAAGCTAGTTGAATCTGATACTGATAAATCTAATATTTATAAAGGCTTAAATGTTAATAATTATATCGAGTTTTCAAATATGTTATTTAGAATAGTTGGTATTAATAGTGATGGTAGTATTAAAATTGTTAGTGCTGAACCTGTTGGAACTGTTAATTATGATGATATTAATACTTGGTTAAATGATTATTTCTATGAGCATTTAACTGATAAGGCTAAAAAATATATGGTTAAACAAAAATTCTGCTCTAGTAAAGTTGAAACTAAAAATGCTTCAACTGTAAAGAATGGTTGTACTAAGTCTGAAAAACAATATGTTGGTTTATTAGCAATCTCTGATTACAATAATAGCGTTAAAGATGGTAATTCTTATTTATATCCTAACACAATGGCTTGGACCAGTGATTATGCTGTTGAGGATGACGGTGCTTGGACTGTAAGAAGTTTTTATATAGGTTATGATAAAAATGTTAAAAATTTAGAGTTTAATAAAAAATATAATTTTGCTGTTTATCCAGTTGTTAATTTGAAATCCGGTATAGTTCTAAATGGTGGAGATGGAACTGATAGTAATCCTTATACTTTCTCAAAGACAAAGAAAGGAAAAGTTGGAGAAAAGATTAATACAAGATATTCTGGTGAATATGTATATTACAATGATAATTTGTTTAGAATTATAGAAGTAGTTGATGGAAATACTAAAGTAGTTAGTGCAAATAATATTAATCAAAATTTAACTATTGGTTATACTACACAGTCTGTTCAAAAAATATATAATCCAACAGAAAAAGGCAATATAGGTTACTTTATTGAAAATAGTTTAACTAAGTATTTGAAAAATGATATCTTTGTAAAGAAAGAAATAGAGGTTCCTATATATAAAAATTTAGCTACTTATTCTGGTAAAAAAGATGTTAAAAAATATAAAGTTAAGCTAAGTGCTCCAAATATGTATGAACTTTATAGTGGTGTATCAACTAATGATGTACAAAGTTATTGGTTAATAAATTCATCTAAAACTGAGAATAGAAAATATTTGGTTTCTAATAATAATGTAATTTATTATAATGAAATGTCTGATTTTACTGTTGCTGGTGTTAGAGTAAGAGGATATCTTGATAAAAATGTTACTATTTTATCTGGTAATGGTACTAAGAATAGTCCATATGTATTAGTTAAGTAAGTTCAGAGGGTGAGTGTATGAGAAAAGCTGTTAAAAATAAAAAGAAAACCAATTTGATTATAATAGTTTCACTGGTTGCTGTATTACTTACTGTGTTACTAATATTTATAATTAAACCATTTTATTCTTATAGTTCTAGAATAAAAAATGTTAAAAAAGTTACAAATGATGGTTATCCTGTAATGGGATGGATAAGGGTTCAAGGAACAAATATTGATTATCCAGTTTTATATTCAATGGATTCTAATTTTCCTTTGGAAGATGTTGACATAGATTTTGCTTGGACAAATAGTGATTCTACGTCTCTTAATCCTAGAGTAATAGTATCTGGGCACAATATTAGGAATGTGTCTAAGCATCCTTTAGTTAATGAAAAAAGTTTTAATAATTTTGAAAATTTACCAAGTTTTCTATATTATGATTTTGTGAAGAAAAATAAGTATATTCAGTATACAATTGATGGTAAGGAATATATGTATGCGATATACGCAGTTTCAATGATTCCTGAAGATACTTTTAGTTATGATGAAACTATGGCAAAATCTAATAAGGAAAAATATATAAAAGATACTATAGATGTTAGTTATTTCAAATTTAATATAGATGTTGATTCTGATGATCAATTAATTACGTTAGTTACTTGTACTAGATTTTATGGTGACACACAAACACTAATTAAAGTCGATGGTAGATTACTAAGAGATGATGAGAAAATACGTAATTATAAGGTTACTAAGAATAAGAACTATAGTGAAGTTGAAAAAACTATGGAAGGAGAGGAAGAAAATGTTGAAGAAAAAGCATAGTAAAATAAAAATAGTATTAACTTTATTACTTACTTTTGTTGCTTTTGCAAATTTTAAAGGTACTTATGCCGCTTTATCTGATGCTGAAAAGAAAGAAATTCAAGATTATGTAAGTAATTATGGTAAGTTTCTAGGTTGTGCTGATAATGATTCTGATTGTGAGAAAAAATTGAAAACTTGTAAAAGTAAATTAACAAATAAGTTAGATTGGAATGAAAGTAAGCAATCTATTAGTTCTAGTACTATAGAGCTTCAAGTTGATCGATATACTATAAAAACTTCTAAGGGAAGTCAAGAAAAAGTGATTGATAGTACGAGTGAACCAGCAGAATTTAAAGTTTATGTTAGTAAATCTTATTTTACTAAGGGTACTGATGCTAATGCTAGCAAAAGTTCTGATTTTACTGAGGTAGGCACTTATAAAACTGGTAAAAAATTTTCTATTAATACTGATTTTAATCCTGATAAATATAGTTATGCTAGAATTGAAGTTAGGGCTGTTTTAGATTCTGAATATAAAGTTGATGATGTTCAATGTAAAGGTAGACTTGTTTTAGATACAGTTGTAAAAGTTGAAGATGATTCCGTAGATACTTTTGACAATCCTGCTATTAATGGAATTTGTAAAAGATACTTTAATGGTGCTTTATCTGATTCTGAATTAGAAGGCGATAATAATGCAAAATATAAAAGTTTAAATTCATCAGGTGAATATGCTTGGAACAAAGTAAAAGCTGTTGCGAATGGTGAAGAATCTTTTAAAGAACTTCTACCTTATTGTTTCCAAGATAAAGTACAGTATGTATATAATGACGCAATGGTATTAGGTCAAATTTATAATGCTGCTCAAATTGTTATAAACAGATCTAAGATTTCAAGCGTTACATTGCCAGTTCATAATGGTAATGATGGTTTTACAAAAATAGATTATAAAGATGGTAAATTAGATTTATCATCTGCTGATAAAATAGATCTTTATTGTGATGCTAAATCAACAAGTAATACTTGTGATATTACAGATGCTAATGTTAGAAAGTTTTATGCAGTAAAAGAAATAGATGAAAAAATGGTTTATCATTACACAGAAAATGCAACAAATGAAAGTGATGTTTGTACAACTCGTTGCGTTGAAGAATTAATTGTTTCATATGGACCTCCGGTTGCTGTAAAAGCTGGTATGTGTTTTGAATATGAAGTTAAAGTTGAAAGTAAGGTAACTTGTGATTATGTTGTAAAAGGAGAACTACCTAAATTATCAAATTACAAATGGTGTACTCCAAGCCCTATATGTAATAGTCATGGTGCTTATTATTATGATCAAGGTGGTCCAAAAGAAGAATTTGATCAATGTGTAAAAGAACTAGATGGTGGTAAATATACTCAAGGTGCAATTAACAAATGTTACAAACAAGTATATGGTAATAAAAAATCTACTAATAAAAATAAGATGTCACTTGCACTTAGTGATTCTGCAGTTACAAGGATGACTGAGAGTTGGTGTTCTGAGTATGCTAGTTCTGTAAGTGCTGCTGAAAAAATATATTATAAATACCAAAGTGAAGGATATAATGGAGGATTCTATTATAAAGATTCTAATGGTAGTATAGGGTGGACTTATTATGATTCTTCTTACACTGATGATGCTAAAAGAAAGCTAGCTGATGGTACTGTTATAAAAGCTAATCCAGGTTGTTATTGGAATAAATATTCAAGATATTATTTCTTAAACTATACTAAAGGTATTAGAACTATTTTAAATGATATACATAATCAAATTAATTATGCTGATGGAGGAGATAGAGTTAGTTATTGGCAATATATACCTAATAATGGATTTAAGGTAGGTAGTGTATGTAATGAAAAATGTGCATATTATACTAGTCATTGTCCTTCTGGTGCATATTTAAACTATTTTGCTCCTGATGGTTATAGTAGTGCATATAATGCTTATATAAATGATTTGGAAATTTATAATGCTAAGATTGCTAAATGTTCTGCTGCTGCTAAATGTGATCAAGATACAGCAACTTATACTATTACAGTTAATAAATCTGGTTCTGGAAATTGTAAAGTTGGTGATAGTGGCAAGAATTGTGTAACTTGGAAAGATACTAATAAGAATAATCAATGTGAATACAATAGTAATGTTTTATTAGGCTATGAAACTAGTAGAACAGATGCTAGTGGTAAGCTATGTACATATGGTACTAATACTACATTAACTAAATTACAAACTTTACAAGATAAAAATTGTTCTAAGATTAGAGGTGATTCACCTATAAAAGAAGCTAGTGGTCAGTGTACTAATGTTACTGATAAGACACAAGACTATAGAACAATACTTACATTCCCAGGTTCTTGGATAAATAATAAAAATGGAAAAGTTGAGTTTGTAAAACAAACCGATAAATATGCTTATACTGTTAAACCTGGTAAGTTCTGTGTACCAATAAATGCTTCTAGTGTTAACTGTGAATGGTTTAATTGGGACCAAAATGGACGCAAATCTGATGAATGTTTAACAACTGAGTTTTATAAAGATCGTGCAGGCGTTACTATAAACAAATATAACGGAACATATAATATACTTGCTAGAGTTGTTGGATTTGGATATTTACATTGGAATATTGATATTAATTGTTTCTATGCTGTAAGTAGTGGTGGAGATGATAGTTGTAGTTCTAAATCTAGCTCTAAAGATGGTGCGAAAGGTGAAAAATGTCCTAATACTATTACTGGTGACTTATATGATTATAGTACAAAAGCTGCTGCTTTAGATGAATTATTCCCATCAACTGATAGTAGTACTTCTGGTGTTAGTAACAAGAATGAAAAGGCTGAAGTTAAAAAATTAGGAAATGTCTTGAGTGAAGAGAAAGGCGATGTAACTAAAGTCGTCAACTCTTCTACTTCAAGAGAGGTAGGATTTAATTGGAGCTGTGATGCTACTAATTTAAAAAATGAAGGTTATCCTATTACACCTACAGCTTTAATTAGAAAAATTCAAGATAAATCTGAAAATGTTTATAATGATGCAAGTGAACTTGATTATGAAATTGATTTAAGTGTTGATCAATTGAGTAAAATTAGAACTGATTTTAAAAATAAAGACTATAATGATTATAGTAGTAGTAAAGGTTCATTTATAACAAATGATAAAAATTCTATTACTTTTTATCAAAGTCCAGTGTTAAGAAATACATCTTATGCTACTTTGAAACATGGACCTGCACGTAATAGTGCTGCTATTAAATGTAATAATATGATTTCAACTGGTACATCTATGAGATGTGATTATTTAAAAAGTTATGCTAGTTTAGAAAATGCATGTCCTAATTTATCTCAAGATTTGGATAAATTGAAAGATTAGAGGTGAAATAATTATATGAATAAAGGAGTATTAATTATAGGAATTATCATGATGGCTCTTCTTGGTATTTTTGCTGTTAATTTAGTAACAACACAACAAACTGGTCAAGAGTTAGATTACTATTTGTTGAAAGATACTACAGATGCTGCTATGAATGATGCTATTGATGTTGCTTTCTATGCTTCTAATGGTGTTCCTAGAATGGATAAAGAAAAATTCGTTGAGAGTTTCATTAAAAGATTTGCTGATAGTGTAGATTCAACTCGTGCTTATAATATTAAATTTTATGATATGAATGAAACACCTCCAAAAGTTAGTGTTAAAGTAACTTCTAAAAATAATTCTGTTAATAGAGACAAACAAGCTGATATTGTAACTAGTGCTGATATGATTATTGAATCTAATTTTACTGTTGATGAATGGGTTAAAAATTATTATTCAAAATATAACAATACTAGTAGTAAAAATATAGAAAATTATTAAAGGAAGAAGGGGAAAGAATGAATAATATGACCACAGGGTTAAAGAAACTTTTAACTAATAAAAATACTGTTACTATATTAGGTGTGGTACTTGCTGTTGTTGTTTTATATGCTGGATATAACTGGCGTGTAAAAGCGGCTACTAATCCTATTGAAGTTCCTTATGCTACTAAGACTATTTCTGCAGGTACAGAAATAACTGAAGAAGCAGTTGGTACAATTAATGTACCTCCTGCAATGTTAGTAGGGGATGTTATTAGGGATAGACAAAATGTTATAGGAAAGTATGCTATGGCTGATACTGTTATTCCTGAAGGTAGTTTGTTTTATGGAAGAGCTGTTTGTGAACAAGAACAATTACCAGCTAGTATTATATTACAATATCCAAAAGGATATGTATTATATTACATGAGTGTTAATATGGAAACTACATATAGTAACTCTATTTATCCTGGTAACTATATTGATGTTTATTTGAAAGCATCTATTAGAAATCAAGAAGGAACTGGTGAAAGCAAAGTTACATTTGGTAAATTATTAGAAAATGTTAAAGTTTTAGCTGTTAGAGATAGTAATGGTAAGAATGTTTTCTCAAATACTGATGAAAATTCTGTTCCATCACAATTAATATTTGCAGTTCCAAATGAACATTATCTATTATTAAAGAAAGCTGAATACTTAGGTGATTTTGCTACACAATTATTACCAGTACCAACAGCTGAAAGTTTAAAAGAAAATCCTGGAGATTTAAAACTATCTAGTGATTCTCTAAGAGACTTCATTAATCAAAATACTGTTTATGCAGAATAAAAAGAATAATTATTAAAGAATAAAGAATAAATTGAAAGGGTAGGATGTGAGATAAATGAATGAGACAATATTTGATAAACTTGACTTTGGTCCTTTAAAGCCACTTTTAGACAATGATGATATTACTGATATTTCATATTGTAATGGTGGTCAAATATGGATTCGTTCACTTACTCAAGGGTCTATCCGCGTAGAAATTCCTGGTTGTACCCAAGAGTTTATGGAAAAACTTGCTTTCCAGTGCTCGAATGTTATGGGTACAACCTTTAATAATGCTAAACCATTTTTGGATGCTGAAAGTAGTGAACTACGTCTTAACTTTGTTCACCAATCAATCGCAACTAATGGTATAGCTTGTGTTCTTCGTAAAACGCCAGCAAAGATTAGATTACAAAAAGAAAAACTACTTGAAGACGATTATTTTACAAATGATATTCATGACTTCTTGATAAAATGTGTTGAAGGACATTGTAATA
>AUXO018480363.1_pt1 | contig 13406 bp, 19 predicted proteins | sample 768731 | NCBI WGS metagenome assembly AUXO01 (sample SAMN02715735, study PRJNA202380) | gut metagenome | biome: sheep rumen | host: Ovis aries | place: New Zealand: Palmerston North
TCCTTCACTAAATCCAGTCATTCCTTTTTCTTTATATTCTGGATTATCACTTCCTTTAATTTCATAACCTTCTGGAATTGCTTTCTTTAATTCTTGACTTTCATAATTGTAATCGCACCATATTAGGCAATTATTCATATCTTTTACTAATTCTTTTATTTTTTCTATTTTTTCTGGAATACTTGATTTTCTAGCTTCTCTTCTTTCTCCTAAAGTTTCTGCTGGAATTGCAAATAATGTATCAGTTTCCCATGTTTCACTTTTTAATATAATTTTATTTATATTTAGTTTTGGTAAATTATACATTGATCCATCATAACCTAAATTAGATGGATTATTTATTAAAATAGCCCATTCAGTTATCCATTTATAAAACTCAAACTCACTATGTCCTTTTAATCTCCATCCATTGCCATGAGATGCATCATTAATAAAATACATTGCTAACATCTCATTCATTGTCATTACATTTAAAAACTCAGCTTGATTTCCTAATTCAGTATAATCATTTGGAGATGGAGTAGCACTACAACTTAATTTATATGGAGTGTATCTAAATAAATCTATTAATTCCATTGTTGTTTTTCCAGAATATGATTTTAATATTGATGATTCATCTAAACATATTCCTACAAATTGACTAACATCAAACTTATGTAATTTTTCATAGTTAGTTATATTTATTCCATCTTTTATATCTTCTTCTTTTTCTATAATATTTACTTTTATTCCAAACTTATCTCCTTCTTTTGCAGTTTGTTTACTTACAGCAAGTGGAGCTAGTATTAATACTTTTCCTTTAGTATGTTTTACTACTGCATCTGCCCATGCTAATTGTTGTATAGTTTTTCCCATTCCAGTATCTTCAAATAAAGCACATTTTCCTTTTTTTAAACACCACTTAACAATTGCTCTTTGCCAGTCAAATAGATTAGGATTTAATTCACTATCTTTAACATCAAATCCACTATCAACTCTTTTTTCTTCCTTTTCTATTAAAAACTTAGAATAATCTTTAGAATAATTTACTTCTTCTTTACTTACATTGTATTTCCACATTATGACACCTCATATATTTCATCTTGGAATAATGATTCTTGTTTGAAATCATCAGCATTTTTACAATTTATTACTGCTTGATTATAGTAGCTTGTTTTTAATTCACATCCTATTGCTTTTCTATCCATTTTTAAACTTTGATATAGTTCACTTCCTATACCAGCAAAAGGACTTAATACTACATCTCCTTTATTGCTCCATAACTTAACACATCTCTCTATAACATCTAATTGTAATGGACATATATGTTTTTCATCTCTTTGCTCTCTTGCACTTGTTTTTTGTAATGTATTAGACTGATTAATATCCATCCATACTGGACTTGCATATTCTTGCCATAAATCAACTGGGAATGTTGAATCAGTATTAGTTATTCTTTCTTCATTTTCTCCAGCTTTTCTAAAAGTTAGAATATAATCAGCTATTCCTTGCCTACACATTGCACTATCTTTTTTTATTTGTTTATGTAATAATCCTAGAGCTTTAGTTCTTTGCATTGCTACTACTGGATCTTTCCAGATAGTAACTCTTGAATGATATATGAATCCTACTTTTTCAAACATTCTAATTATTTCTCCAGGGAAGTCAGTTAATCCTATAAATCCATCTTTCATCTTTGAAGTTGGTAAATCCATGCAATGTACACTTACTAATCTCCCATCTTTTAATACTCTATGTAATTGTTGAATAATATAATCAAAATGATGATAAAACTCTCCTTTATTTCTACAATTTCCTAAATCTCTATTACTATCACTATAGGTATATAAATCAACAAATGGAGGACTAAAAATTGAATAATCAATACTGTTATCTGGTAATCCTTTTAAAACTTCACAACTATCTCCATTGTAGATAGCGAAGTTTCTTCCTATGTGTTGATTTAATACTTTTATATCTTTTGTTATTTCTTTTACATCCTTATTCATTATTCTTCCTCTTTTCTAAATTTTCTACTGCTTCTTTTAATTGTTCTGTAGTCATTTCAGTATTTGAATTGACATTGTAATGTTTTAATAAATCTTCATATATGCATTCAGTATCTATTACTAAGTCATTTAATTTACTCATTAATGTTATTCTTTCCATTGATTCCTCTTCACTAGGTATTTTTTCTCCAGTTAGTAATTCATAACATTTAATGTCATATTCACTAGCTTTATTGTTTAGATACCATTTAACATATTGACTATTTCTTTCTATTACTTCTCTAAATGTTAATCCTTTATGCTTTCCATATGGGAATGTCCAGTTTTCAGCATCTTGTAATGTTACTTCTTTTTTTGTTGTTAGACTTGCTGCATCATCATCCTCAGTTGCTAATCCTAAAGCCATTAACAATGAGTATCTTCTACAATAAGTTAGACTTGATCCATATTCTTGAACTGGATTTTTAATTCCTTGTAATACTGCTTCTACTATTTGACATCCTCTTACTTTTCTTATTATTTCTCCAGATATATTTATTATGTAAGTTACTATATAATCTTTTTGATTAATTTCACTTGTTTCTATTTCTTGATAATATCTAATGTTATTCTCTTCACAATATTTATTGATATCAGCTAATTCAGTATATTTATATCCATAGCCTTCTGTTTTCTTTTTAATTGTACTTTTCATTTTTTTCTCCTTTGATAAAGTATTTCTTCCAATGTACTTTTTCTCCATATCTATTTATTCCAGTTTCTATTTCATCATCTATTTCATAATTAAGTCTTAATCTTCTTATATATTCACTTAATCTAGTACATCCTAAATCTTCAAATGCTTGTTTAGTAGTTATATATCCAAATCTAGTCATATACTCTAAAACTCTATTTTCCATTCTTTTTAAGCTCCTTTAATTCTTTTTTGATTTTTGTATTCTCTTCTTTTAGTTTTAAATTAATCTCAAGTAGTTCTTGTATTCTCTCATTGAATAAATCTTGTTGTTTTACTCTTACTCTATGCTCTGTATTTAACTCTAGTATCTTTCTTTCTAATTCTTCACATTTAACATCATATTTTAGTTCTAATGTATTGTATTTCTTTCTAGTTTTTAAATGCTCATATATTTTCTCTTTCATTATTGCATCTCCTTATTTTTTCATTCATTCTATATTTGAACTCATCCCTTTTGCTTTTAAATACATAATGTTTACACCAGTTGCATAGTACTTTGTCTTTTTGTGGAAGTATAAGCACTCTATGTCCACAGTTGCATGTATAAGTATGTAAGTTTAGCTCATCCTGTAGTCTTTCCATTTTTGGTATTGTTAATCTATCTTTCATGCTACCATCTCTCATATGGATCTGGATCTGGTGGTAATGCTCTATAATTCTCTTCTAAATCTCTTTTTACATCTCTTAGTTCTTCTTCTAAGTTGTCAACTTCATCTATTAAATCTTCATAATCTCCTATAAACTCTTCAAGTGTAATAATATCTTTATTAGGGAATCTCTTTTTAATCCACCTATTGCAACTTCTCAAATCTATCTTTATATCTCCAAAATCCATATTATTCTCCTAACTCTTTCAAAATGTTATTCATTTCTTCTTTTTCATTTTCACTAATACTTGAATTAATATCTTTATCCATCCATTCTGGAGTATTAGCTTCTATTTTTTTGTTTTTTAATCTATCAAAGATAATTCCTTTATAATTATTTGACATACATTCTTCTATTAAATTAACTATTGATTTTTCTCCATGTATATCTATTTGTTTTTCTAATTGTGTTAATAAACTTTTTAATCCTATCTCAGTATATTTTTCTTTTCTTTCTTCTTTGTATTCTAGCCATTCAGTTATCTTGTTATATATGCTGCTATCCTTATTAATATATTTATATTTATTATTAGAAATAAGAAATAAGAAATAAGAAATATTATTTGTTTGTTTTTGGTTACCTTTTTGGTTTGTTTTTGGTTTGTTTTTGGTTTGTTTTTTAGATGCATTTTGATTACCTAATGGAGCACCTTTTCCTATACTTCTTATAGAGTTATTTTTGCTTGTATCTAAACACATCTTTAAGTTGATCCATATACCTTTTAGTAACTTTTCTAGTTCTGGATTTTTATCTTCAAAAACATATTCCATAACTGCATCATATAATTTAATTCTTTCTTCATTTGGTAAATATTTAATTATTTCATAGTAGTTTCTATAAAATGAAAAGCTTTTGATATTATTCATCTTTTGTGTATTTGCACTTTGATAAAATTATATTTTTAACAGTTAAAGCACATTGGTTTGGTTTGTGATATATTTCTGTTCCACTAAATCTAATAACCTCATATCCAGCTTCTTGTAAATCTCTTTGCCTTTTATTATCATCTTCTACTTGTTTTTTTGTTTTTTGATGGAAGTCATATCCATCACATTCAACAACATACATCAAATTATCTCGATTCTTATAAACAACTGGGATTAAAAAATCTACTCTATATTTATTACCTTTAGCCTCAACAATTTCTTGTTTGTCGATTCCAACAACATCAACAAACGGATTAAATCTATGTATATATTCAAGTTTTATATTTTTAAACTCTAATGCTAATAATTGTTCTATTGGACTTTCACATCCTATTAGACTTTCTTCTAAACGACTTTCATGATCTGCACTATTTCCTATTAGAAAAGTACTAACTCTATCACTTAGCCAATTTTTATAACTATCTTCAACAAATTCTTCAAAATTATCTTCTGTTATTTTTTTAAAGTCTTTCATACATCCCTCCTAGCACTCTCTTAATTGATCTTCTAAACTCATTAAGTAAAAAACTACTACTGCATTAACTCCACATCCAAAGTATGTTAGACTTGGTAAATGTCCACCATTATAAAATGGAGCAAGTGTAAAGAATATAAATTCCCATATTAGAAATCCTATTCCAGCTAATCCTAGTAATAATTCAATAATTCTAAATATCATTTTTATTCTTTTCATTTTTGCATCCTCTTTTCTTTTTTATTCTTTTTTTGGTATAATTTAATTAGTCATTTCTTTTAAATAATTCATAATAATCTTTGTTAAAATAATTGCATAGTGTTTCAATATCTCCTATTGTCCATTGACTTTTTCCAGATAATCTTCTACAGACTGATGCATGTGTTATATCTAGTACTTTTGCTATTGTCTTTTGATTATCTCCATGCTTAGCCATCTCTCCAACTAGATTTGGATATAATATCTTCTTCATTGCATCTCCTTTCTGTAAACAAAAAAACACCCAAGGTAATTTACCTTGAGTGTTCAACTACTTGAAATTGATATTATGTTAACTTCTCAAGGCATAATTATAAAGTTTTTTGTTTACCATTTATAATTCCATTATACTATCCATATTGAAATAGTCAACATAATTTTAAGATTTTTTTACAAAGTTTACAATTTAATTTTTTAAGTGTCAATTTTTTATTATTATTCAAGTAGTTAATGCAATTACATATCCTTATCCTAATAATATATTAATAAGGTTTATAATATATATCCATATTATATAATATAATAAGGATTTAGTACTTTTGATACAGAAGTTCTTGATTTGTTGCTTTTTCTTGTATCTCTCTCTGTCTTTACTTATTAACATATAGTATTGATACCCTTGATAATACTTGTCTTTATATTTGTATTCAATATTCAATACTTTCCATCCCATAGATGTAGTATCTCCAATATCATATGGCAGCATTGTTTTTCTTAACCTGTAGATGATACTTCCATCATTTTTTTGGTATGTTATTTGCATCACTCCTACTCCACCTCCCCTTTTGATAGGGGACTTATTTTACGATTTTTTGCATATTTTGTCAAATTAATGTTATAATTATAAAAATAGAAACATTATTTGTTTTGTTAATTTAAGAGAGGTGGTACTTATGATATGTCCAAAATGTAATAGCAATAATGTTAATATACAAGTTGTTAATGAAGTAAAAATAAAAAATGCTCATCATAGTATTTGGTGGTGGATTCTTTTAGGATGGTGGTGGATTCCAATTAAATGGCTATGCTTTACTTTGTTTGCTTTAATTTTTAAAATATTTAGCCATAAAAAACAAAAAGCAGTTAATAAAACTGTAAAAAAAGCAGTATGTCAAAATTGTGGTCATACTTGGACTGTTTAAAATAACTAGGAATATAACCTAGTTTTTTAAATATAATTAATATGAAATATATTTATGAAGTGATCTTCATCACACTTATAATACTCTAAAAATGCCTTTTTAAGCATCTTTTTTAGTTTTAAGTCTAATTGTATGTTATTATGTACTTTTGAATGACAGCAAGAGCATATTGGTATAACACAGCCATATTTCATTGAGTTGATTCTATTATTACCATAAAACACTTCATGTAGATGGTCTTTTGGTCTATGACATATAAAACACTCTTCTAAATTATCTGTTATTATAGAATATCTATTCTTTTCTAATTTAATTAATTTATTTGTTTTTTTCTTCATAATTTATCTCCTACTAAAAAAGACTAGGATTTCTCCTAGTTTTTTTATGGTCTTTTTATAAGTTTTCCTTGCTTTAATAAATTAAGCATTTTTATATTTTGAGATGGACTTCCTACATATGCAGTTATTCCATTTGCTTTTGCTATTGCTCTTCTATTATTGAATGAACTATCTGCTCCTATAGCATTAAGAGCTTCAACTATTGATCCAGAGTTTCCATTGTACTTAGCATAATATTTTACTGGAGCTGCTACTTTGACATCTTTTAAGTATCTAGGTTTATACCACTTCTTTATTACTGTTTTATCCATAAAGAATGTATCTCTTGGCAATACTTCATCATTAAAACTTCTTAATATGTAGATTCCATATTTATTTTTTACTAATGTAGATGTTTTTCCATAACATCCCTCAATATGACAATGTACTCCACTACATACACTAGTAGGTTTATTACCCATGTTTCCTAGTTGTTGTCCTTGCTTTACTATCTGTCCTACTTTAGCATTAAAAGTATTATCATGTACTGTTGTAAATGTATAATAATCTATTTTCCCATTAGCAAATCTTACTTTCTTTGTTGACTGCCATATTGCTTCTCCATAACTAGGTATTGTATTTACACATTTGACATCACATGGAGCATAATATGGATACCTTACTCCTTTTTCTGCTCCTCTTACATCATATGCTTTGCTTCCTTTATGAGTTCCAGTATCACTCCATTGAGTAACATATACTGTTGTAAATGGACATAATAAATCTTGATATCCACCTCTTACAGAAGTTTGTCCTTTTATCATTATTCCACTTCCTTATCTTTTTTAGCAAAATAAAATGTGAATACCATTACTATAATAGTCATCACATCATTTGCATCAAATTTATTTGTTATTGATCCATATATCAATAATCCTGTTAAGCATAAAGTTACTATTGATTTTAAATCAATTAGTTTAGCAAGTTTTTCTTTCATTGAATCACTTCCTTTTTAATTCATTTACTTCACTTTGAATATTTGTTATGTTTTCTTCTAATTTTGCTAATTTTATTCCAAAGTTATTATGTACTTGTACTTTCTCATTTAATACTTTTACATCTTCTTTTAAATCATTAATCTTATACTCAAATAATTCATTGTTAGCTTTACTTGTTAAGATAGTAGCCATTATTGATGGTACTGCTACACTTAATCCAGATATTAAAGCTGTGATAATTCCACTCATAATTCCCTCCTATTCTACTACTTCAACTGTTAAGTATGTTATTACAAATGTAGATGCTGCTCCTGCTATAACATTATTTTTATATCCATAACATCTTAAATAAAATGCATCTCCTTGACTTACACTTACTACTCTAGGTTGATATCCAATGTTTACTTGTTGATTAGTTGCACTATAAAAGCTTCCTTCCTGAGATATTGCAGTTGCTGTTCCATTTATATCTTGCATTAAGTAAGTAAATGTTCTTGTTGTATTAGCACTACTCATTGTTTTTGCTGTATAACTTACTTTTACTTTTGATACTCCAGCTCCTATTACTATCTTTCCATTTACTAATGACAACTTATTCCCTACACTTTCTCCTAATGACATATTTGTTAAATCATATACTGTATTAGTATTAGGTATAGTAAAATCACTTGTTAAATAAACTGTCATTATATTTCTTGCTAGATCCACATTATTTAATTCTAATGTATTACTTTGAATAGGGAAGCAATTAACTCCCATGCTTCTTAGTGTTCTATCAAAGAATACAATTGGAATACCTTTATCAACTGTTAGATTATATGTAGTACTTGAGATGCTATCTTGTACTAATACTTGTACATCCCATTGATAATTGTTATCTAATGTTAATTGGCTTGTAACTCCATCTGTTAATGTTGTATATGCTCCATAATTAGCATCAGTTGTCTTTTTATATCTTGTCTTTATTGTTATTACATTATGACTATCTAGACTTGAATAATTAGCTTCTACTTTTATGTTAGTAGTTGAATAGAAGTTATTTTCTCTTGCTAATGATATTATTGCACTAGGTTGACTATATTCTAATATTGTTATTGGTAATGTGTTTACTGCTGTTAAGCCTCTTGAATCAGTTAATGTTATTGTTGCATCTATATTGTTTGATATATTTAATGTTCCAACATTAAATGTAGCAGTAGTTCCAGATATAGTTCCATTGTAATTTACACCATTTATACTAGCTACTATACTTGATAATGTTGCACTCTTTTTAGCACTTAGATTAGTTCCATTTATTTGTAATGTACTATGATTTTGAATGATTAATTGATTATCTCCAGTTATTGCAGTTGTTGTTGAATTAGTATCTTCATAATCAGCATCAAATGTAGGATTAGCATTTACAAATGTAAATCTTTTTGATACTCCAGTATAACCAAGATATGTATTTCCATTATATGTAAATAATCCTTCTACTACATTTAGACTTGATACTGTTGTTATTGTATCTCTTATATCTTGTCTTTCTTGAGCTGTTAATTCCCATGCATATGGACTTGTATAATTTCCTTTAGTTCTTTCTATATGTAGTACATTTACTCCATTAACATAAAAGTTTAGATATGGAACTACTTGATAATTTGCTGGATTTGTAAATGTTATTGTTGGATTTGTTTCATCAGTAAATTCTGTTCCAGCAGTTACATTAGCAAGTCTATCTATTTTAGGAATACTTACACTTGCACTTAGGTTTTTAGTAAAGTTCCAATATTTGTTATATGCTGTTGCACTTAATGATAATGTCTTTGTTCCATCATTATTATGTGTTACTGTTGAACTTCCAGATGTTATTACTTCATCTCCAAATGTCCATACTCCATTTCCACTTACTGTACTTGCATATGTACAAGTAAACTTATATCCAGCTCCACTTATATATCCACTTGTTAAATCACTTCTTAATCTTGTTTGTACATTAGTTGTATTATTTGCTGTACTTTGAGATGTATATCTTGCTTCTAAGTAAAATACTACTGTTGATGATCCAGTACTAAAACTTGCACTTGCAAAACTTTGCCATGATGTTGTCAATGTAGCCATTAATTACCACCTCCAGCAACTGATACTAATCCAATACCATCATTAACTAGTGTTCCATTGTTATATATTTCAATTGGTATAAATCTTAGTTTATTACATAATGTTATTTCTTCTTCTATTACTGACTTCTTCATATGAAATTCATCTTGTGATACCCAGTATATTTTATTTCCATTTCTATCATATCCAGCAAATCCTACTTGATTATTCATTAATACATAACTTCCATCTACTCCATACATTTTTAATCCATTTTTATTTAATTCTGCTATTAAAGTATTTGTTTCATCATAGACTTCTAATTGTCCATTTTGATTTAAGTTACTTCCTAGTTTTAATGTTCCACCTTTTATCAAATCTGCTGTTAAGTTAATTACATTTATTTGTTCCATATTTAATACATTGTCTATTGTCCATGCACTATTAAATACTCCATTGATTCCAGTATTACTAAATCCAATACCACCATTATTAATCATTATTACATTAGTAGCATTCTCTTTAGGTAATGTATCTACTATTAGGATTTTATCTCCATCATAGATTACATATGAATCACTTAATGCTCCCCATATTTGAGATGTAGCTTGTTCTAATTCTCTATTTAATGTTACTTGTATTGTACTTGTACTTTCTTGTATTAATGTTTCTGTAGTATCACTTATTGTACTTATTAAATCAGCAAGTTTTGGAATGAAATTACCAAATTCTATTTGAGTATATTGTTCTAAAATGCAGTCATAATCATATGATATTACATTAGTAAATAGGTTAATTCCTAGTCTTTCATCTATAACCTCTACTGTATCTCCTATATCACTTATCTTTTCTAAATTAGCATTTAATGAATAATTTACTGCTGGAGTTGAATGTTCTGCTAAGTAACTATATCCTTTATCTGTTAAATCATCTATTAAGGCTGTTTTATATGCTACTTCATCTATTTCTCCAGTATCTTCATCTTTATAATCATCTTCATTTATATCTTGCTCGAATGATATTGTCTTTGTAAATGGAATATCATATTGTACTCCAGATTCCAAATATACACTTGCATCTGGATCTAATGCATTTAATAATATTCCATCTTTTCCAACTGGCATTAGTTTTGTTACTACTTCATCCCAGTTGTATGTTGCTGTTATTTCTTTTAAGTTCTTAGCATATCTAACTGTTACTCCATTGTCTTGTCCTATTGTGTCATATATTCCTATACTCCAGTTGTTTCTTACTAGATGTCCTCCCCATCTTTCTAATACTACTTGAATAGCCTCATAAAGACTTTTTCTAACACATCTATAACTTGCTATATTTTGTATATCACTAATTGTTGTAAATGGACTTGCATCACTTGTAGCACTATTCAAATGGTCTAATGCATCATTACAATTCTTATCTACTACATAGCTATCTTCTATTAGATAATTCATACTATCATAGAATAAATGATTTGCTTGGAACTTTATCTTGCTTCTTGTCTTTTCTACATTAGTTATTCTAAATGACTGTTCTCCTTGAGGAGTATTAGCATTGATTATATTTCCAGATACTAAATAATCAACATAATCTAAAGGAGCTTCTATCTCTAGATAAAAAGCTCCATTATCTTCTTTATGTACTATTGCTTTAAATACTTTTAATACAATATCTCCATTACTTGTATAAATTGTATCTGTAGGTTGGAATACTTTTAGCATTATAACCACCTACTATACATACTTATATTTGCACTTGTTATAGTTCCACTTAGGTTAATAGTATTACTTCCACTATTTAATTTAAAATCATCATAATCTCCAGTAACTATTCTATTTAATAGTGTATTGTCATTTGGATCATATGCTTCTAACTTTTCTATATCTATTGCTATTTCACTTGTATTACTCATATCTATACTAAAAACTTGATTACCATTTAGACTTACACTTATTGTTCCTGTTCCTTCAATATTTAGTATAGGTTTTGCATAGATATTACCTTTATTTGTAACTGTATTATTTCCAGATGATAATGTAACTGGAGTTTCTCCAACTTCATATTTAAAAGGTTGACAATGGAATACTACACTTGCTGTTCTAAACTTTACTAACTTTTCAAAGTCTATTTGATTAAGTATTTCAAATCTATAGTATTTATCATCTTCATTAGAGAATATTATTTCTCCACTTTGATTAAAATATGAAATTATATCATCTATATCATAATTTCCAAATAATCCTATTTCTATAGTTTTATCATATGCTCCATAACCTAATCTAGTAACTATATCTCCATCTCTACCATCTATTGTTTCTGTATTAGTTCTAATAGAAGGTTTACTTATTGGAGGTAATTCTTTTATTGCTAATCCATTTTTTGTTAATGAACTTACTCCATTTATTACTACATAATATCTCATATTACACCTCCTAAGAATAAATTGTATCTGTTACTGTCTTAACTACAAATCTACCCATCTTATTATCATCCATTACAACATCCATATCACTTAGAGCTTCTTTCATTGCTTTAGCCATCATATTGTAACTTGTTTCATATGTAACACTTGGATTAATTGTAGGATTTACACTTGCTTCTATTCCAGCATTTAATTGTTTCATTGCTAAGTCAACATCCTTTAATGCTTTAGGTATTCCTTCTTCAATACCTTCTCCAATACCAGCTGTTATATTTAATCCAATTGTATCTCTCATTAATGTAGATGGAGAATGAATACCAAATATAGATTTGAACTTACTTACTACTTGGTCTTTTACTTCATTAACTTTTCTACTGATAAAACTTCCTATTTTTCCAAATCCATTACATATACCTTTAATAATATTCTTTCCTAATTCTCCCCAGTCAGTATTAGCAATGGCATTTCTAAATCCTTTTACCATTGCTCTAATAATATTAGGTATTGCATTTATTACTTGTGGCATTGCTTTTATTAATCCTTCTGCTAATGCTACCATTAATTTTAATGCTGCTCCTATAATTTTAACTATCATATCTGGTCTAGTTAATGTTTCTACTAATCTTTGAATTATTTTAGGTAGCATTGCTACTAATTGAGGAATAGCATCTACAATTCCTTCTATTAATGCTACTAATAAGTCAATTCCTGTATCTATTATCATTGGTAAATAGTCTATTATTGTAGTTACTATTGTTTCTATGCATTTAAACAATGCAGGAATTAATTGTGGAATAGATTTAATTATTCCTTCAACTAATGCAACTATTAATTGTAATCCTAATTCAATAATAGTAGGTAAATTGCTTGTAATAAATGTTACTACTGCATCAATTATTTTACTTATTGCTTTTGATATACCACTAAAATTAGAAGTTACCATACCTAATAAAGCATTAATCATATTTGTAATAGCAGTTAATAATTGTGGTATTGCATCTAATAATAATTGTGCTATTTGTGGTATTAATGTTTGAATTAAAGTAACTACTCCAGATAATATACTTGGAGCTAACTGTAATATTGCACCTCCTATATTAGAAAATACATTTGTTAATGATTCTGCTAATGCTTCTGGACTTCCACTTCCATTAAGAAAGTTATCAAATGCTGCTTTCATAGATGCTACTGATCCACTTATTGTTTTCTCGGCTTCTTGAGCTGTAGTACCAGTAACTCCCATTTCTTCTTGAATTACATGTATTGCTTCATATACATCATTAAGATTATTAATGTCATACTTAACTCCACTAAACTTCTCAGCATCTTTTAATAATCTTTGCATTTCTGTTTTAGTGCCTCCATAGCCTAATTTTAGATTATCTAAAAGTTGATATTGCCCTTTGGCAAATCCTTGATA
>AUXO012282290.1_pt1 | contig 13405 bp, 12 predicted proteins | sample 768731 | NCBI WGS metagenome assembly AUXO01 (sample SAMN02715735, study PRJNA202380) | gut metagenome | biome: sheep rumen | host: Ovis aries | place: New Zealand: Palmerston North
ACCTTCTTTGCACTCAGCACGTTCCTCCGGCGTCCCCTCATGAAGAGTTACCAAAAACTTCGTATATCCATAAACACCTTCTACATCATCCATAACACTCAGACCATCAGAATATACACATTTGACCTGACCATTATAAAAAACTGTTGCTACTGACGACCTCAATACTTCATCTACGGAATTACCTCTATGATCGATCACCTTGGCCTCATCTATCCATTTCTGATCATCAAGTGGAACCGATACGAATCCATTCGATGCTTCATCCATCCTGTCACTGATGGAATACTTCTCCTCGCAGGTAATCTTCACGCCCCACCCGGCACCATAGTCATAACGATAGATAAGCTCATCTGTTATTGGCAGCACCCTTGCTTTATCCTCAGCCCACTGAGCACCAGATGCCGCAGCCGACAAACCATCCTCGTCTCTCCTGTTCTTCTTACAGGCCTCCTCATATAAACACAAGCGCTCATTCATCATCTTATTAAGCTCTGCCTTTGTTGTCTTCTTCTCGAAAGGCGCCCTCAGCACTTCATCCAAAGACAATCGCTCAAGCAAAGTGCCCAAGTCCGCACCAAGATATAATTCTGCATCAGAAATGGTAGCTTTCTTTATCTCTACTCGGTTATACACGTTATGTTTGCGAGCCTCCCGATCAAAAAAAGACTCCCTGGTAATTATTTCAGGATCCTCATTGAGTAAAGACAACGCTTCTCTTCTTGCAATAACAAAATGCTCGACATTTCCATAATAATTATTGGAAGCGTTATATTTCCGCTTTTGCCAGGTCCTTATACTTACAGAACCATCGTAATCATCATCCCAATAAACATCATCCAGATCATTCGTTGGGAATCTGAAATACGTTCCGCAATACTCTGCCCATTTTTGATAACTGCCCATCTGTATAGAATCCCTCTCATCTTCTTTACCGTCATATTCTCCATCGGTCAAATCCGCCAGGACCTGACCGGGGACTGCAAAATGATGAAAATGGCAATTCCTCCAGCCGAAAGCCCTCTGTATAGCATAATTTAGTCTATGCAGAGATATATTCGACGGCACTACAACATCTCTTATGATCCCTTTCTTAACTCTACCGTATGTGTGAAGAAGTGCCTTCTCCACCGGGTCATCATCCAATATCAGTTCAAGACGCAGCTTCATTACACTATTTATCTTATTGTTCCAGTCACGGACATCATTCCTCAGACTCTTTGTTGATTCAGATAGAGCCTTTTTTGCCGTTCTATTAACATGATTCACCTGTTTACTGACAGCCTTTTGGTTACGCTTTCTGTAAGATCCGCTCTTCTGCGCATCTATGCTCTTATTTGTTTCACTATAAAACCCCTTCGAATATGGCAGATACGCCTGGACTGTCTTCACCGATACAACCAGCTCATCTGCAATTTCCTGTGTTGTCTTTCCCATCGAAAAGAGCTCTCCAACCTTAGCAGAGGTTTCGCTATGCCATAATCCCTCTGTTATAAGGACACGCTGAGCACGAACAAGCGTGGTCCCCGCATTTATAGCGGTCTGCTTGACGGAACCACACTTCTCATACTCTTTTACAATCCGGTTGTACATTTCATCCTTTGCCATAAGCATCACCTCACAACAACAGTAAAGCACGATATCATTTATGTGTCAACCTAGTATATCTTTCTGGCAATTTACTCCTAAACACCCATGTTCGCCGCTCATGACAATGTTTGTTTTTATCTCATTCACACATGGTCATTTTCACTTCTTCCGGAAGACAAATCATTATTCAAGTGCAGCATTTGAGGGATAAAACAAATTCTCAGAGAGACCTGAATCCAGCTTATCATTTCCCGCTCGATTTGCAATTAATACTTTTGTCATACCGTGAAATAGTGTTTTGTGATCAGGATTATTTACATTATCTCGGATATTCCTATACAAATCTGTCCCGCGTTCTCCTGAGGATAAAAACAATAATGAAATGTATGGTGATCAAGATATGAAGAAATCCTCTTTATTGGCATCAATTCCGCTTCTAAATTAGTGTCATCAAACAAAACAAAGTAGTCAACCAGTCCATATAGTTCATCAGAGATTACACTTAAAGCTCTCCTGTCAACACCTATTCTATGCCATTGCTCAACACCGTTTTCATCCTTATAACTTAAAACTTTTTGCGTATAACGAGCAATGAATGCACATTCTTTTCCATTAAGATCATACTTCAATAGGCTTTCCTTATGATTACAAATATTTCTTCGAAGCGAAGAAATCCAATAATCGTATGAATGATCTTTATATTCAATTGTTTCAACGTACGACTTTCCATTTATATTCTCTTCAGGATTTGTAGAAAGCTTCAGTGCTTCACGCATTCTTTTATCCAATGCATTCTTCTCTTTAAAGTAACTTGCCCCCTTTCCGTTTTCCTTTGACGAAGAAACATTAAAAACTTCTACATCCAGTAATTCTCCAACAAAGTCAGGAAATGAGTTGGGATCCGTGTTTCTTTTTACACTAAGAATATGTCCAGCAAAGGCAGCTACTTGTTCTGAATTCATCTCATAGGAAGTAAGAAAAGATTCTCCTCTTGATAATAAAAGATCAGCAAATCTCGACATAATGTATTCATCATCTTTGGCCACTATGCTCTTTCCTCCTTTTTTCAGTACTCATTAATAATAATAAAAACATCATTATTAAAATCAATAAAACGGAATACAAATAACCAGATATTGGTTTTGATTTGGTAATATCTTCTGAAAGAGCACCTACGTTTTTCTTGGCTATTGTTGAATATTCAATGTCATATAAACAAGCAAGGGCAACTATTGCTTTCCTCTTTTCAATTTCACGATATGATTATACTCTATATCATTCGGAAACACATTCCAACATACTACATTATTCTAATAAGTCTATAGAATAACGAAACAATCAGATGAGGTTAATCTCATATCACTCATGCAGTTTGCCATAATCCTTGCTTGATTGGTTGGCTATTTTTTGAATTAGCATCAAATCCCGTTCTTTACTACTCATTCGTTTTTCCTTAGGACTATCGTATTTTGATCCCTCAAGAATATCCGTTATTTCAGCGGCCAAATCATATTCTTTTTTCCCCATATATCTGCAAAAAACCTTGCCAAATACTGTAAGTTGGAGGCCTTCATCTTTAGCTTGTTCAACCATCATAATCCCATCATTCTTTATCCTGAGATCGGTAATCAATCCAATCGAAACTAGGCGATTAACAGATGATTCTTGATCATGTTTAATGTGAGCAGCATTCTCTAAACTATAAACATACTGCAATACTTTATAGTCGCCAATAAACATTCTTTGATTGGCTTCAGCAAGTTCTTGCAACACTTCCCAACTTATTTCTCCCTTTATATATGCCTTAAAAAACCGCCCAAGATATCTTGACTGTTCCTCGTAGCTACACTGATCAATAAATAGCAAAAGACGTTCAAGTTCAGCATTTAATACTTTGGTTTTGTCGAGTTTTTCTATATATTTGTCCTTATCCTCCTGTGATACATCTCCAGTATTAATCTCTTGAATAAAAACAACTAATCGCCTAAACAAATACTTGTCTCTTATAGCTACATAAGATTTACCAACAGAATGAATCGTTTTAAGAATAGGTAATGCTTCTAATAGACTATCATCTTCGAACAGATCATCTATAGGAATCTCCATAACGTCCAATGTCGGATTAATAATGTTGCTAAATAGTGATTTCCCTAGATCAGCAGCCAGGCTAGTTATTGCATTTTTCATTGATTCCTTACCTTCTTTTCAATATTCTCAATTATAGTGAATTCTTTTGTCTCTGTCTTCATTGCATATAAAAGCCTCGTTTCACATTCTTATATTGCTTAACAAGCATTATTCCCCTATTTCAACTGTTCTCCTCAATATAGATCTGCGCCCTCGACGCTATCACGCTACTGACATCTTCAGCACTTCTCGATCCATCATAATAACCGCCAAGTTCTTCGTTACAAATATTCATCACGCCCTGATCATATATGAGCATTCCGTCTGCAGAAGTAATAAACTCATAGTAGTCGTCAATATAATCCTCTGGATTATCTATCAGCATTCGCCCTGCAGGACCGTACTCGCGCCTATACACGTTGTCCGGATCATAGCGAGGCTCGCTATACACATCGCCGTCACCTGTCGACTGAAGCATCACCGGCAGACTCATTTCGCCTGAGCCTGTATTATTCGAGAAATGAAGTCCCAGGTCGGTAATCCTGTTGTCTTCATAATAGCCAAGGATACTATCTATATTCTTTTCACATGCGGCTTGAGATATTGGTAATTGTCTGATACTGTTCCCTATATCAAAGGTTAATACCTCATCAGATAACAGATAATTCAATACTTCGGCCGCTCCGTCCGGATCGTTGCAGTTATTCATTACCGAGATAAACATATTCGAGTTGAACATAGGAGAAGCTGTGTAAGGATATCCGACATAATCGATATCCCCTCCTGTGTATTCATTAGTCAATACGTACTGAAGGAAACTACCGATACCGCCATATACTTCCAGAAACATCAGTTCCCCGTCTGCCATCTGAACAGCCACTCCCGATGTCTCAGTATATGGGGCTGTCCCGTGTCTGCTACAGAAATCCAACAAGGACATGACATCTTCCTGTGAGAGTTCATGATCTGTATATGCCTTGTGGAGAAGGAACGGTAAGAACTCATAAATAAGGACTGCTTCCGTATCACCTCGTAATATGTGCTCATAACCCGGCTGTGACACTATATAATTCTCGAGATCACTTATAGTCTCGAAGTTCATACTGTCATCTATTGTACCCGGCATCGCAAAAAGATTCACTACAGTTACATAAGGTGTCACCCACAGTCTCTCCCCATCCGAAGTCTTGCACGAATCCCATAGATTAGGGAAAAACCTGTCAGTGTCGGTAACAATGGTATCCAGATCAGAGAACAGTCCTGACCCTTCGAGCTCTGATCTGTATTCATTATCGTAAACCAAAATGTCGGGGCCTTCGGACATAAGAACATCGGTACGCATAGTAAGCGGATCATCTTCGTAGTGAACTACCTCTATAACATATTCTTCATTCGTTCTGTTGAACTCGGAAACCGCATCATCGATCCATTCGATATCGTCTCTGCACATCCCGAGCTTTATCGTCTGTCTCTCATTCGCGAGAACATGAGGAGTAATACTCCACAGCCCAAATTGGCTGTCTTCATCGCTGAACAGATCCCCCGCTGATCCCATCAGGAGATAATCACCGCCATCACGGACTATCGGTGCGCGGTACAGTTCTATTCCGGCCACATTAAGATCCAATTCCGGCGTACATGTCGTTGTCGATCGGTCAAAACTGTATAGAACACCCTCTTTGAACAAACGGATCCCATCAAAACCGTGTTCCGTCCCAAAGACAAAACACATCGTGTTATCCATGACATTATCGATCCTGATGCATTCCTGCTCTTTTCCGTCTTCGATAATATACAGCCACGCATGCCCGTCACCATAGTCCTTTATTCCTGTGGCATACGAGACCCCCTCTGCATCGTGAGCCACTGATGTTATCAGTACATCCGTATACTTTACGCCATCCACATACTCGATAAACGGGTCTTCATATACAGCATATTGCTCACAGAAAGCATCCGCATTCGAATCAGTAAGCATCTCGGAATCATATACTTGGTTTACGGTCCCTTCGAAAACCAGCACTTTATCTTCGTCCTTTTTACTGCAAGATCCAAAAGCAGCAAGAAACGACATGACCAACAGAACCGCAATGCTTTTCCTCATATCCTCATCCTCATTCAGTGAACAGATCGACAGGTTCGGTATCATCAAGGATTTCTTCGCCATGAATCTGCATTAACATAAATCCGTTAAGCTCACACCATTCAAGAGAATCCATACCATTAATGATATGAAGATCACAGCCATAAAAAGCATCAACCGCTATACTCTCGATTGAGTCGGGAATGTCTATCTCATATGGATGACACCCGCAAAAAGCCGATGCACCTATTTGTTTCACATTTTCAGGAAGCGTAATGGAAGTAATATACATACAACCGGAGAAGACCCTTGATCTTATTATCTCCAGATGCGGCGGCAACTCTATTTCCGTAAGGCTTTTGCAATCCTGGAAAGCACTTACACCTATGTCAGTTAATGTGTCCGGAAAAGAGATGCTCTGTATCTTACTGTCCCGGAAAGCATCCGAACCTATCTTTATAACCCCTTCCGGGATAGTAACACTTATAACACTTGTATTATTCTTAAATGCATTCGCCGATATGGATGTTACGACTATCCCGTCAGGTGTCTCGGTCGGTATCACCAGATCCTCATCAGTACATTCGCCAATTCCTGCAACCGAAGCTGTACCGTCTTCATTCAGTTCAAAAGCAAGTCCTTCACTTGCCTTCACCTTTGAATCTTTTGAACAACCAAACAACAGCATACAGCTCGCTATCATTACTACAGATAAAGCAATAATAATTCTGTGTCTTCTCACGATTCAGTCCTCCCTATACTTCTTATACGTGCTTCTATTCAAAACAATAAAGACCGGTGCCATAACAAGCGCTATAAGAATAAGATATCCTATCCCTATCCCAAGAATAACTTGCCAGCTGATAAATCTGTCTTCGATCAACGAGAGTTTAAGATATGAATGCCTGTAGCGTACCAGTATCGCCGAACCGACAAAGAATCCCGTTACTATTGCCGGAATAAACATCAGAACAGATGACACGATACACCAGTTCCATGTGGCACCAAACAGGTAATATGACATTATCTCTTCTTTACGCCTCTGGAACTTCATGAAGATAACCGATGCAAAGATCATGAAGGAGACCAGAATTATAGAGAATACGTATTTAAGAGCAGTTGCCTTCATGCCCCCGAACTGATCCTCATAGTTATGAAGATACTCATCGTAGGTAATGATATTACTCGATGTACAGAGTGATTCCGATAAAGCCTTCTTTACCGTCTTAAGAGAAGTTCCTCTTTCTGCCGTGACAATAACAGTCTCAAAATAGCTCAATCGTACCACTCTGCCGTCATCAGTGATGAGATCTCCGGCAAGAACAACGTTATCACCCTCAAAATCACCCCGTTCTGACTGCTTATAAATGACATCATCCAGTCTTGACGGGAACGATACCGTCTGTCCTGAAATAAGGTAGGAATCATTACTCACGACTCCGACGATCTTAACAGTAAATTCCAGTGATTCTCCTTGAGTGAACAGATCGATATAGTTAATACCGCCTTCGCCTTCTATCAAGCCATGCGACGGCAACGTGATCCTTATCTCATCGCCTACACTCAGATATTCAGATGCCGACTCACTTATCAGCACTTCATTCATATTCTCCGTATCGATCTCATCTCCCTCGATAAGGTCAAACTCGAATCCACTGTTTACGAGTGCGGAGTATCCCATCAGCATAGGATTGGGAAACTCCCGATCAGTCATAAAAAAAGTCCCTACACTGTCAAGATATTCGGCCTCCCCGACTCCGTCTGTAGCTCTGACTCGTTCTAGAAAGTTAAGAGCATACTCGTAATCCGGAGGATATGTCATATTGTCATGGTTATAGATAACGATCTTGTTGTCCAACCCCTGTTCTTTGGCCTCCATGATTATTCCGTAATAATTTATAGTCAGGGACAAAGCATATACACCTGCGACCACGAGCGCTGCCGAAGCAACAAGAATGAACAGATGGCTTAGGGCCGTCTCATATATCATTTGAAGATACAATCCTGTCCTTCTCAGAATCCTCATTCGATATGTCCGTCCTTAATATTCAAAACCCTGTGGGCGGCATCCGCCATTTCTTTGTCATGCGTTACTACTATAAGGGTTTTCCCTTGTTCATTGATATCTGCGAAAAGCTTTATGATCTCCTTCTTCGTTTTCGAGTCCAATGCTCCTGTAGGTTCATCCGCTAGTATTATTCCCGGTTCATTAACAAGAGCTCTTGCTATCGCAACTCTCTGCTTTTCCCCTCCACTAAGTTTACTGACCCGTCTGTTTCTTAGATCATATACACCCGTCTGTTTCATTACCCTTTCAACTCGCGAATACTTATCTTTGACACGCTTATCCGAGAAGTAGAACGGGATCAAGACATTCTCATAAGCGGTCCTGTAAGGGATCAGACCAAAGTCCTGAAGAACAAAACCAGTCTCTCTATTCCTTATATGTGCTCTTGCTCTCGAACTGAGTATGGTGATATCGCGACCATTCATCAGTATCTCTCCTGATGTAGGTTTATCCAGGCATCCCATCAGATTAAGAAGCGTAGATTTACCCGAGCCCGAGACACCGCAGATCGCAACGAATTCTCCCTTGCGGATCTTAAGATCGATATTCGAGAGTGCGGTAACTTTGCTCTCTTTTCTTCCGCCGTATATTTTCGCAACATTCCTAAGCTCTATGGCGTATTCTTCCATATATACCTCCGATCCCTGATACTATTAACAGAACACATATGTAGATTGCCAGATTGATCAATACAAATCTTATCTGTTCAGATGAAGTATGTGTGGTGCCTGTAATCCTGTTAAGCACCAGATAGCCGGCTGTTCCGACTATATATGACAATGCGCCCACTATCAGAAGATCACCGATCTTCATAAGAACTATCCGTAATTCCGTTGCGCCGCATATGCGACTGATCTGATACTCATCCTTTAGTTTAAAGAACAGGTAAGAAATAATGCTGTAGTTGCAGATGAGACAGAATAACAGCATAGTCACTATATATGCGAATCGCATGAGCATCTCTTGTCTGAATTCAGGACTGATGCTCTCGGGGCGGATGAACTCTTTTACGTCAGTATATGTTTGAATGTAACTCTGAAGTCTTTTCTCATTTGTAATGCTTAACGTGGAATCATATTGAAAGACTAATTCCGATGCCGATGCAGTTATTGACCAATAGTCACTATAGGTACAATAAAGCCTTTGAGTGACTCCCATTTCCCTGTCAACATATTGATATGCATCAGAACCGTTTCCGGTTCCTATTATCCTATATAAAGAATCCTTCAATTTAAGATAATTATATCCGTCTAATTGGAATGCACTGTCGGGAAGGCGATCACATACGAGCTCTCCTTCTTCCAGCTCCTTTATCGAGCTTCCGCTAAGGATCTGTATCTTTCTGGAACTGCTTATCGCAGGATAGTAAGCGATGACGCTGGACTTCGTGTCATTTACCAACGTCATCCCCACAACAGTTATATCGGAAGTGTCTGATACTTCCTCCGGTATATTTGCCAACAGAGACTTAACAGTATCTTGATCTGACGGGGCGATAACGAACTCATATCTGGAAGTCTTAAATCTGCTAGCATTAAGCTGGCTGATATAATCAAAGTAGCCGTCATCAAGCATCAGAAACTGAGCGGCTACAACTACCGCCAGGAACAATGATACGAGAATATAGGTTTGATTATATGCAGCCAGCCGTTTCATACTAGAATTCTACACTACTATATAGAGATTATGATAATTAGTAGTCTCTACCGGAATTAGAAAAATGATCTGAGCCAACACTTATATTCTGAGCACTTGCTTCGTGATAACCATGGGCTGCAAGTGAGCTTACACATTTGTATTCTGCCTTCAGGTTGTTATTTCCGCTTATTGTCCTCGTTGCAGGCTTGTGGTATCCGAGAGAATTATTGCTTGCATCTTCTACTCTGGCTAATGCATTGGCAGTGTATGTGCCGGTACCGTTAGCATAAACATAAACTGTTTCTGTTTTTGTGCCACTATTGTATCCGGCCTGATAATATGCCGCCATACTGGTTATTGACATAGCAAGGATCATTCCAAGTGATATCACCACGGTCCATATTTTCTTAGACATTTTTATTTCCTCCTGTTATTTAATGTCCTTCCAAATGTAAAAGAACCCTTCCTTGCCTCAACGATCTGCATATGATATCTTTGTATCGTCATTCTAATGCAGAGTTGAGGCTCCTACGCCTTGCTGTATTTGACCAGAGGCTCACATTGCCAGATGTGGGCTTCTTTTTTGTCAAGTACAGCTCATTGTGTAGCCCATTGGTCTGTACCCCTTTCATTTTCTTCAACTGTAATTCAATAGGAACTCGTGTTTCCCGAATCATCACAAGTCAGTGTGAGCGAATATGATAAACTGCTTGATCCGCTTGTGGCTGTTCCAGATATTCTTGCATATGCTTTCCTCGTTGTAATGTTCCCTGAAGAAATGGTTGGTGTACTTGTCCATGTGCTGAGTGTAGCTCTGTTGAAGGACCCACTTGCAGAAATAGTAGTACAGGAACCTGTTATATAGCTGAATGTTCCCTGAACTTTTATTGTAAAGATCTTAAAACCAATGTCGTTGTAATACGATTTTGATGCTGAATCTGTTACACCATGCGATCTGTCGTTAGATACCTCCTCTATGGTTAACACCGATACTACATTGTTTACATAGTCAATCTCTATGTCAAAAGAAGAGATGTTTTCAAAGTCTATATCTTCATCAACAGATTCCGGAGAGACACTTTGGATTACATCGATAAACTCCTCATAACTGCTCACCTCGTGTGTTTCAAGATAGCTGATAAGGCTGAATTCAGCTTCATCAGCTTGAACCTGAGAGTTAGCAGCCCCCCCCTATAACACATAACATCGAGATTGTCAATGCTGTCGCTAACATTCTTTTCATTGTTTTTCACCTCCGTTTTTTATTGTCCATCATCGATTTCAAAATACGATGGTGTTCCCTTTTCTGCACTTCCTTCAAAATATCTATCTTTTACACCATGGTTTCTCAAATACAACCATGTGCCCAGCACCAAAGCTAGAATAGCGAAACAAGTGACTGCTACAATAATGACTATAATTCTTTTGTGCCTTTGATCCGCCTTTGCTTTGTCTATTTTCCCCTCGTAGGCTGCTATCTTTGATAACAGGCTTTCGTTTTGGCTTCGAAGTTCCATTATCATTTCATCCTGTTTTCTTATGTACTCATCACGATTAGACGACAGCGATTCGTTGATTGTTTCCTGACCAGTTACAAGGTTATCAACACTATCAGATATCCTATCAAGAACATCCTGCTTGGACTTATATGCACTGCTTTCTGTATCTCCATCATCCTCACTGAGCAATTCATCTTCTGTGATCCCCAACAATTTGGTTATCTTATTCATCTCATCCGGGTGTGGTTTACTCTCATTCTGTTCCCATCTGGCAACTGAACGCATACTTACTCCGAGAATGCTTGCCAAATCCTTTTGGGAATACTTATTTATCTCTCTGTATTGTTTTATCTTTAACCCAGACAAATACGTGCCCTCCAAACTGTATATAAATAAAGTCTAAGATATAGATAACGACTTTTCAACTGACACTTAATCTGTCATATATATGACAAGCTCAAAGAAGAAATGTAGTATTTTCAATGCTTTGAAGGCATTTTTCTATATGACATCTTATAACTTCTCAATCGATAAAGATCGAGCGATAGCCAATTCTTGTTGGCGAAGAAAAGTTAAAGCCCCTGTTTTTCAGGGGCTTTCAGCGTTTTGCAATTATTCAAGCTCGTTTCTTATCACGGTTCACAGTATTCTGAAGGGCATATCCTCGTCCGACTTACGTATCATTTGATACGTTTATCCGTTGTATTCATACAGTTCAATTTCTCGTGTACCCAAAATTTACCCAAAACAAACGGTCAGGAAACAAATACCTGACCGTTTTCTCACACCTGATTAGTGACGCTATACAAAATGGGAATCTCTTCCTCAAGAAGAAAATCATCTCGCGTAATTGATATTCTCGGCGTTTCTACGATAGTGGAATCAATCTCAGCGAACTTTCCCTCCTTAGTATCCTTCAAAAAGGTAAATACGGCATCACATTCATTAATTTCTTTTGTTTCCATGGCCATACCTCCATTTTAGTGAAGTACATATAATTTTACTTCTTTTTAGGTAACATATCAATCTCATTCTTTATCGCTCTTAGATCTATTACATTACCGCATTCACAGGTAAACTGATCCTCGTTTGGAATAGGCTTAATGTTTTGTTTTTTCATTTCGAGATCTATTTCGTCACTATCTATCAGTTTTTTATAATACCTATGTTTTCTTCCGCACTTAATACAGGGAATCTCTATCTGAATTATCTTAGCATCTTGCGGAATTCCCTGCAGAATGCTTTGCGGCTGATTATTTCGAATATTTGCAGCAACCGCATTTTTAATAATTTTATCGTCTTTACTATAAAACAGTTTGTATATTGATGTTGACTCCTGTAAAAGTTTGCAAACAAACTGAATTCTATAGACTATCTCAGCGATCTCTTCATCTTTTTCTAAATCAACCACCTTTATTCCTATTGACTTCAAATCCTCAATCCCAAGAGAGCGCCCATGTGTTCTCCATCTCGAGTGGTTCGCCAACTCTGAAGCAACCTCGTCAGCACGTTTATGCTTCATTTCATCTGTAACTGTTTCATGTCTAGTTTCAGTAGCATTCCAATCTTCAAATTTGTATTTGTATAACCACTCCTTTACTAAATCCTTGGCAAATTCAAGCGAGTGGTTTACGAGCTGTATTTCTCCAGGAGTAATCTGGGCAATCATTGTAGCATCAACAGGATTCAGTCTTCCTGAATTTAACGCTTCTCCCATTTTGTTTTGAATCCATTCCATATAGTCATAGGCAGACACTACCGTTCTTCCAATTGACACTTGCGCATCTATAGGCCCAAGACTGCCTGTTTCTGTCATATATATTTCATTGCCAGCCATTGAAAGAATAGTTCCAGCACTTTTAGCCTCTCCGCTAATAACAAAATTGACCTTCTTAAACTTACTATGAAGAAACTTAGCTATCTGCTCTGCAGTAACACCATTTCCACCAGGAGTTTCTATATAGACATCAATCTCATCATAATCGCGAACCCCTTGTAGCATATCTCTTATGATGTAAAAATCTTCCTCCTCTAAAGAAATACCCGGAACATGTTTAAACATCGCTGCCACATATAAAAATAAATATCTACCTGTAGCACGATTATACCGCTCGACAAGTCGTTGTAATTCGTCTAACAAACCAGAAGGGGTGAGACCTTTATTAATGTACTCCTGTAGATAACCCATATCAGCATCCTCCGTATTAACTTAAATAAATCTATTACTCTCTCGGACCTAAAAACTTGTCGCCGTTTAAATGTATCATGTGATCCGGTGACTCTGCGATCCACACTTCTGTTTCCCATGCAAGAGAGGCAGAAAACTTTTTGTACGTATCAAAATCGAGAAAGGCTGTCACAAATATCTTTCCTGCCTTAACACTTTGTGTCATACTGCTA
>AUXO010203812.1_pt1 | contig 13404 bp, 12 predicted proteins | sample 768731 | NCBI WGS metagenome assembly AUXO01 (sample SAMN02715735, study PRJNA202380) | gut metagenome | biome: sheep rumen | host: Ovis aries | place: New Zealand: Palmerston North
CTTCATTGGGATACTGGTAATCAGTATTCACACAAGCACCGGATACGTAACCGGCCATGCAGTCATCCAGCCCCAGGTCGAAGAACATGTCAGCCATCTGATCACCGTCGGCTACAACATGGGTCGGCTTGGCAGTGAAGGTGTAATCCACATTTGTACCTAAACCGCTTCGGTCAAGATTCAGTGTGATGGTAACTGGTTCATATTCTCCGGTTTCTCCTGCAGCTTCCTGCGTAATCTCCACAGAACCTTCTGTCTTGGCTTCGGAGCTTTCTTCTTTCTTGGAACCACAGCCTGCCAGCATACCTGCTGCCAGTGTAAGTGCCAATAATGATGCTAATACTTTCTTTCTCATAGTACCTCCTTTTATGCGTGAAATTACTCACGCGCATCTCGTAATTGTTGATAGTTACGCTACAAAAATTGTTCTTAGGTAAAACTAACCTTTGTATGATAATTTTAACTTTATTAATATAAGGATATTAGAAATATATTGCTTAAAATAAGGTAAAATATCGGAAAATAAGAGATGGAGGCTTTCAGAGAATAAGATGAATTAAGTACTGTATTATCGAGGGATATTGTAGGAAAATGGAAAGTGTCATATTAAAATACACATTTGGAAGATTCGTAAATCAATTTGTAAAATACCGACTTTGTTGATTTTAGTATCACGATACTATATAATCTAAAGAAGTGAATACAAGTCGGAAAGGAGTAATAGAGATGGATATCTATGAGAAAATAGATCTGCAGGATTGTCCTTTATGCGGAGGGGCGTCTTTGCTGGAGGAGGAGAGAGGCTGTGGTTTCTATGTAACATGCCTGGACTGTGGGTGTTACACTGTGACCATCGATTATAAGTCAAAAGAGGGCAGACTGGATGCGGCTGAGAAAGCAGCCTATCTGTGGAATACCGGAAAGGTGATTTCCAACAGCCCCGGAGAGTGATCTTATTATGAAGAAAGTATTTATCTGCATATGGCTGATTCTGGCGATCTTCTGCCTGATCTACGGGATCCTGGTAAGGATGACCGGATCCGGAACCCCCTTTTTTATGGTCTGGCTGGCCACAGGAGTTCTTTTCCTCCTGTTTGCAGTCTTGGTGTGGACAGACCTGTGGAGCAGATTCCCCACTGCCATACACATCTTGTTTGGGATTGCCGTGATTGCCTTTCTGGTTCTCTTTTTCATTCTGGAAGGCCGCATTCTGAGTGGTTTCCATGAGAAAGGGAAGGAGAATCTTGACTATATTATTGTTCTGGGAGCTCAGGTAAGGGAGGACGGCCCCAGCCCGGTATTAGCATATCGGTTGGAGAGAGCAGTGGACTATCTGGAGGAGAATCCGGAGACCATCTGTATCGTTTCCGGCGGGAAGGGGTATAACGAACCTTGTACGGAAGCGGAAGCCATGGCAGCATATCTTGCGGAGCGGGGAATCCCGGAGGAGAGGGTCATCCAGGAGAAGGAAGCGACCACCACGAAAGAGAATATCCGATTCAGTATGCCCTTTATGAAGCCGGATGCTTCTGTGGGTATTGTTACCAACAATTTCCATGTATACAGGTCCTTGCGCATTGCAGAGGATCAGGGGCTGGATGATTTCTGTGGTATCGCAGCCGGCAGCAGGAGATTTTATCTGCCCAATAACATGTATCGGGAGTTTTTCGCCCTCGGGAAGTATTACCTGGCAAAAATATTCCCTATATAAATATTTTCTGTGATATTATTTACGATAGATAACTACTGATTCGACGGGAGGGATCATAATGGCAGTTTGTAAGAGATGCGGCGCTACATTTGACTATAATAAGCGGGAAGGGGTCTGCCCCAAATGCTGTTTCTACAACCGTCCCAACAATACATGGCAGGAAGACGACAGCTGGATCAAAAACTACAGTTACGAAGACAACAGTTTTGAATTCTCCACCCACGATGCGGATTATGACGACAGGGATTCCAGAGACCATCTGAAAGATGTTCTCTTTGACGGCAACCGAAGATTCTCCATGCCAGGTCATAATGGACATAAAGAGTTATCCGGCAGCCACACTCACCTGGATGACGGAAGAGTGGTAAAGGGCAGGGGAACCGGCAGACAGAAAAATGTTGCAGACAGAAAAAATGCAAATCAGCCCGCCAAAACCAAACCTAAATTTGGAGTGGGCACCATCGTGGTCATTATCGTATGGCTCTACATCATAATCGGTTTTCTTTTAAGCATAATACGGTAGGGGAATATCATGTTTGAATTTACATTATTTAAGAGTTTATATTTTGAGATGGATAAACATAAGATCGAGGGGGTAGTTGAGACCAAGGACGGCAATAAGACAAACCGTCGCCTGGAAGTAACTTACCCCAAGGCTCCGGAGATTACCTCCATCACCATTCAGGAGAGGATCCTGCCCATGGTGGACCGGTATTTCTTCTTTGTAAATGATGAGGAACTCCCGGTGGAACTGTCCGAAAGACCCGAAGCCAGACAGGTGATCTTTGAGTTTTATAAGGATCATTTTCCGTCATACCTCAAAAAAGGACTGGTAGGGGATATGACCAAGGAGAATATCCTGGAATGTTTTGAGGTCTTTAATATGCCGGATTACCGGCCCAAGCATGCTTACCCCGGGCTGGTGAAGCTGGAAGACATCAGAAACGGCCTTGTACATGATGACGACAAGCCAAAATACTCTTTTCCGGGGCTGGAATTATTCTCAGAAAAGAGCAAGAAGATTCTGATGAACCAGGGGAAACCAGCCGCATCCGGATGGAAGGGATACACGGAATTTGATGCGGAGGATACCGATAAGGCCAGGGAACAGGTAAATGATAAACTGGCAGCTATGAAGAAACAGTTTTCTTCGGAAATCAGTAATCTCGGTATGAGTGAGGAAGAGATGCTGGAGATTGCAAAATCCGGTAAATCCGCCGAAGAAGAATGAAAGGAAAAGAGATGCATCGACTAGTATCTAAATTGATTTTATACCGTAATCTGGGGGAAAACAGTATCCTGAAACAGATGTCAGAGATATTCAGGCGTTTCGAAAACGGCCATGACCGGCCGGAAGATCTGGTGACGGACATCTATTGTCAGATTAAAGCCCTGCTGGACCTGGGAACCACCTTTGGCTTTGACAAGAATCTATGGCATAATTATCTGACTTTTGTGCTGATTACCAATGAGAATTCCTTCAGCATGACCAGTGAGAAGGTTGGTAAAAATGAAGGGACGGTCAACCACTTTGCCAAAAATGATTTTGCGGTATTCATGCAGCTCTTTCGGTATGATTTCCGTCCCATCGAGGAAGCTCTTGGAATCGATTGCTTCTCCACCCTGCTGAACTACCATTCCATCACCAAGCAGGAGAGGATGTATAACCGTAATGTCAGTGAGAAAGTTCGTGCCTTGTCAGATAAACTGGCTGCCGCAGAGGATGTGGATACTTTCTTTGATGAGGTGGTAGGCTTCTACCGGGATTATGGTGTGGGAATGTTCGGTTTGAATAAAGCCTTCCGTTTCACTACGGATAATGGTAATCTGGAGTTTATCCCCATCAATAACCTGGATAAGGTTGTGCTGGATGACCTGGTAGGTTATGAACTCCAGAAAAAGAAACTGATCGAAAACACAGAGGCCTTTGTGGCCGGGAGACCCTGCAACAACTGCCTCTTATACGGGGATGCGGGTACCGGTAAATCTACCAGTATCAAGGCGATTCTGAATCAGTACTATGATTCCGGACTGCGTATGATCGAGATGTACAAGCATCAGTTCAAGGACCTGTCCACCATCATCAGCCATGTCAAAAACCGGAATTATCGCTTCATCATCTATATGGATGATCTGTCATTCGAGGAGTTCGAGATAGAGTACAAATTCCTGAAGGCAGTCATCGAAGGCGGGATGGAGACAAAGCCGGACAATATCCTGATCTATGCCACTTCCAACCGCCGCCATCTGATCCGGGAAACCTGGTCGGACCGGGCGGACAGGGATGATGAGCTGCATCGTTCGGATACCATGACGGAGAAGCTGTCCCTGGTTGCCAGATTCGGAATCACCATCAACTACTCCAGGCCAAACCAGAAAGAATTCTTTGAGATCGTAAAGAAACTGGCCAAAAAATATCCTCAGATAAACAAATCCGAGGAAGAACTGTGCAGGGAAGCCAACAAATGGGAATTATCCCACGGGGGCACTTCCGGCAGGACAGCCCAGCAATTTATCAACTATCTTGCAGGAATTGCCGGGAATGAGTGAAATATGAAAAAACGGATATAATAGGAGGAAGCCCATAAATCCTAGGATGTATGGGCTTCAAAAATATGAAAAAAATCTTTGGTTACTGAAAAGAAGAGCCTTTCCTGTAACTAAATTCAGTATATAATACAAATGTGTATGAAATGTGAAAAAACTATAAAAAAAGTATGATTTTTGTATGAGGAGGAAACTATGGGTGTGGTGATCGGCAGACTGGATGATCAGGTGGCGAAGGTTTTCCTGGGTAATAATCTGACCAGAAGTACGAAAGACTACCGGAAGATCCTGGAGGATGAAACCATCCCTCAGGAGGAGAAGGAAAGAATTCTTGCAGCCATGAAAAAGAAAGAGGAGGATGATATCATCCTCTGAGCCGTCTCTGTGTGTCAGACAGAGACGGAAGGGTAATAGGAGGTTTCCATGAGGATATCAGTTGCATTGGCTTACTATAATGGAGGAAAATATATAGAAAAACAGGTTTATTCCATCCTGGGACAGCTGGGAGATGAGGATGAACTGATCATTTCCATCGATGATGCTTCCGATGGTTCCATGGAATTGCTGGACAGGATGGCAGACCAGGACAGGCGGGTCCATCTGCTGACAGGCCCCGGGAAGGGTGTGGTCAGAAACTTCGAGCATGCGATCGCCGCATGCAGAGGAGATATCATTTTCCTTTCCGACCAGGATGATATCTGGAAGAAGAATAAGGTGGACCAGGTGATGAAAGCCTTCCGGGAAAATGATGTGGATGTAATCCTGCATAATGCGGAGCTCATGGATGGGGACGAAGTAATCCAGTGCGGAGCTACCATGTTCGACTACCGGGGAAGCCGGACTGGCCTTTTTAAAAATTTCGTGAAAAACAGTTACGTAGGATGCTGCATGGCATTCCGGAGTCAGATCAAGGATGTGATTCTTCCGATTCCGGAAGAGATGTATATGCATGATTACTGGATAGGAACTGCAGGAGAGAAGATGGGTGGCAGTGGTCTGCTGAAAGAATGTCTCATCCAGTACCGCAGACATGAGGATAACGTGACAGACCTTACCCACGGATCCCTCTCTTTTATGATAGGCAAAAGACTTTCCATGTTAAAATGTCTCAGGATCCTGAACCGCAGATTGAAAACAGCCGGACATCCGGCTCCGAAAATATGAAAGCAGAAACATGAAAAATATGAAATATAAAAGTGACCGGGAGAAGGAGGATTAGAATGAAAAAAAGAACCATATACATTTTGTCCTTTCTTCTCCCTTTACTGACTCTGATCTGTATGATGATCTACCTGGGAGTGACCCCCTTTGGGGATAATTCTTTGCTGATCATTGATGGGCTGCATCAATATATGCCCTTTTTTTCAGTGCTCTATGATAAACTCCGTGGGGGAGAATCCCTCTTTTATACCTTCCGTACAGGGCTTGGTATAAACTTTCTTTCTCTCTTTTCCTATTATCTGTCCAGCCCCCTTAATCTGATCATTGTCTTTTTTAAAAGAAGCCAGCTGAATATGGTGGTCAGCTTCCTGATTGTGCTGAAGCTGTCCTTAAGCGGCCTATTCGCAAGTATATGCCTGACGGCCAGAAGCCGGAAACCGGACTTGCATATCGTGGCAATCTCCGCGGCCTATGCATTGAACGGATATATGGTGGGCTATTGCTGGAATGTGATGTGGCTCGATGCCATCATGATCCTTCCCATCATCCTTCTTGGAATCGACAGGTTGATCGAGGAGAAGGATGGGAGACTTTACGGGCTGGGTTTGTTTTATGCACTCTTCTGTAATTACTACATCGCATTCATGATATGCCTGTTTTGCGTGATATGGTATCTCTGTCATGAATTCCGGTCCATAAAACAGTTCTTTTTCCGGGGAATCGTATTTACAGTATATTCTTTTCTTGCTGCAGGTATGGCTGCAATCATTTTGATCCCTGCCTATATGGGGATTCGTCAGACTTCCTCGGGCAGCGAGATGAGTCTGCCGGAACACAGCTGGATCACAGGATTCTGGGACCTGATCAGCAGACAGTTTAACATGGCCTACCCTGTGACCCATGATAATTTTGACGGAAATGCCAACCTTTATTTTGGAATCTTTGCGGTTCTCTTCTTTGTACTCTATCTTCTGAACCGTGAGATCAAACTATGGAAAAAATGTAAGAAAGCTTTTCTGGTACTGTTTTTCTACCTGAGTTTTAACGAGAAGATTCTCAACTTTATCTGGCACGGATTCCACGATCAGTACGGAATTCCAAACAGGTTCTCTTTTCTCTATGGAGTTGTTCTTCTCTCTGTGGCATTTGAACTGCTGGAGAACCTGGACACGGTGCGGATCTGGGAGCCGGTGGTGGCTGCTCTCGCCAGTCTTGGTTTGCTGGGAGCAAGTTATTATTTTGCCAAAACATCCCTGGAGTTTGAAGTACTCTGGTCGGCTGTTTTCCTGATCCTGGTCTACGGAATCATCTTGTTCCTCATGAAGAAAGACGGGAAAAGAAAGGCGGCATATCAGATGCTGATCGCTGCGGTAATCACCGGGGAAATTCTTGTTACCAGCTTGCTGAGCTTTGATTCCAACGGGCAGATCAGTATATCCAAATTCTTCTATGCCACAGAAGATATGGAGAGGGCTCTGGAGGAGAACCGGGATGGGACCTTCTTCCGCAGTGAGGTGGCGGAAGGCCTTGTCGTGGATGAAAGTACCTGGTACCCCATGAATGCCATCAGCCTCTTCGGATCCACCGCCCGCAGCGAGATGGTAAGTATCATGGATTCCCTGGGGCTGAATACCGGCGTCAACGAATACCTGTATAAGGGATCTACTCCGGTTACCAACCTGATGTTCAATCTGCGTGATTATTATTTCCATGAGAAGGATCAGCTTCTGACTGATTTTGATTACGTGGATACATATGGAACCATGCGCTATTTCCGGAATCCTGTGGATGGCATGTCCATAGGTTATGGTATCAGTAAGGATATTGATGAATGGTACTATTACAGTGATTATCCTTTCCGGGTCCTGAATGATTTCTGCTACCAGGGCTATGGGGTCGATACAGTATTTGAAGATATTCCGATTCCGGATCCTGTAAGCCACGGATGTACTACTGAGAGGACCAACGACGGAGAGTACTATTTTGAATATGAGAAGAAAGAGCCTGACAATATCGTGTTTGATCTGCAGCTGCCCCGGGGATCAGAGAGTCTGTATCTCTTTTATGACGGCAGCCAGGTTGAAAATGTAAAGATCAGTGTGGACGGTGTCGTGAAAGATGACGGGGACCGGGATGGGCGGATTCTGTCCATCGGTCAGGTGAACCCAAAATCTACCGTGACTGTAGCCATGTCTTTAAAAGGGGAAGACTCTTCCGGCTATGTAAGACTGTCCGCTGCTACATTTCTTCAGGAAAATTATGATTCCCTGGTTCAGGAGATGACGTTTGATACACTGAATATCAGGAAGATGACAGAACGCCATATCGAGGGAACCTTTGATGCCATCGAGGAAGAGTACCTGTTCTTCTCCATTCCATACGATGAAGGATGGACAGTAACCGTCGATGGAAAAAATACAGAAACCAGAACCATTGGCAATGCATTTCTTTCTGTTATAATACCCGAAGGAGAACACGAGATCACCCTGGATTATATTCCGGAGGGATTCAGGACCGGGCGCCTGATCACGATAGCCAGTGCTCTCTGCTATCTTGTGCTGTGCATCTTCACCCACAAGAGAAGAAAAAAGGAAAAGATATTATCTGCAGCTGAGACAACAGGAGGGGATAAGAATGAAGAAAAAGATGCGGATGCCATGGAAGAGAATGACAGCCTTTGTGATGACGGCAGTGCTGTCATTGACGGCAGTAATCTTGATGAGACCGGTCCCGACCCGTGCTGATGAGGTAGAGAAACCTTACCTGTCTCTGGGAGCTGATCTGAAGAAGGACGAAAAAGCAACCGTTCTGAAATTGCTGGGAGTGAGAGAAGACCGGCTTTCTGATTATGAAGTGGTAACCATTACCAATGCCGACGAACATGAGTATCTTGATAATTATCTGAGCGCATCCATCATCGGCTCCCGTGCCTTATCCTCTGTTTTGATTGAGAAGAAGTCCAAGGGAAGCGGGATTCATGTTACCACCAAGAACATCACCTACTGCACGGAGGGCATGTATCAAAATGCACTTAGCACAGCCGGGATCACCGATGCGGATATCACGGTGGCCGGCCCTTTCAAACTGACCGGAACTGCTGCCCTGGTTGGAGCCATGAAGGCTTACGAGGACATGACAGGGGAGGAGATTGAAGAAACCATGAAGGACGCTGCAACCAATGAACTGGTTCTGACCGGAGACCTGGCTGAACAGATCGGAGGGAGCGAGCAGGCGGAAGAACTGATTGCCATGCTGAAGGAATTCATAGCCCAGCATGAGAATCCCACGGATAAAGAAATCGAAGAGGCCATCGAGCAGGGAGAAGACCAGCTTGATATCACTCTGACCGAAGATCAGAAAGAACAGATCATGGAGCTGATGAAGAAAATCGATGATCTGGATCTGGATGTGGATCAGCTGAAGGAACAGGCCAAGGCCATCTATGAGAAAATCACTGATCTGGAAAATTTAGAGAAGGAAAGTCAGGGTTTTATGGAGATGATAAAAGGCTGGTTTGAGAAGATATTCGGGATGTTCGGATGATAAACGGATAAGAAGGATTGCAGGAATGCGGTCCTTTTTCTTTTTGTTAAGAATGGAAATAAAATCTAAAAATGTAAAAATATGGGTTTACAAATGGGCGGTACTGTGATATAGTGAATTCACAAATGATGATATAAGTATAAAATATATTATAAAACAATATGTAACACTATGTTATATAGGACTTTTGCAAGTTCTAATTCAGTTGTCGGGGAGGTATGCAGACGGATGCGAAGGATCTTTATCGGGGAGGAGAAGGAATATGCCAGAAGACTTACCAATTATCTTCTGGGCCATTTGCCTGCCGACATACAGCTTCAGAGTTTTACGGGTCCGGAGATCCTGATTCAGGAGGAGGAGATGGCAGATCTTTACCTTCTGGGGGAAGATTTTTATGAGAAAGTTGTGGCTCTGCTGCCGGATTTTTCGGAGAGAGATATTATTCTGATCCACAATCACCAGGAAGAGGGAGGCTTCTCCAGGCTGGATCCTCCGAAGAAGCTGCTGGGACAGATATGCGACTTCAGGTCGGACCGTAATCTCTTCTGGAGAAAGCATTCCGGCTCCTGTCAGCTTATTGCAGTCTATGCACCTTTTCCTGACATCTCTTTGAGGCGATGGATCTGGAAAGAGATGGAGGCAGGAGATCTCTACCTCGGACTGCAGGATATGGGGGAGTCAGAGCTCCCCTCATCTTCTGAGAGAAAAGACTTATCTGCAGGAATCAGAATGCTGGCTGCCAGGGGCTTTGCTGAAGAATCAGAGGAAGCTGCAACCGATATGGGAAGTCTTTGCTATTACATACATCTTCACGAAGACGATATCCTGGAGCAGATGAAGAAGATGCTTCACCGGGAAGAGGGGAAACATTATCTGGATTCTCCATCCTGGTTTTTTGACTTTCTCGGATTACAGGAGGAGGATTACCGTTGGTTTTTTCATACTTTGAAAGATGATTCGGATTTTTCCAGAATATACGTTGGTCTGGGAAACAATGCAATCCCCTCTCTGGAGTATCTCAGTCTATTCGACCGTATGATCCTGCTTGACGATCCGGGGAGGGAGAAGATTCACAGATTCTGTGACAGATTAGTCCGGACAATCTTAGACGAGGGGTATCTTCCCGAATCATCCGTCGAGGTGAAGACATGTTCCGGAGTGGAGAGGAAAGCATACGGATGGGAGGAATCATTTGAAGCAGGGAGACCATTTTAACCGGACTAAACTGAAGAAAGAAGTGATCAATGAATTGAGAGATTATCTGAATCTCTCAGATGATCAGATCTACAGGGCCATCGATCAGGCTATCCTGCGGGAGAGCAGCCATATCTATGGAACCCTGGCGCAGAAGGCCTCCCTGAGGGCACAGATCTTCGATGATATCCGGAATCTGGGCATTCTGGAGAAATACCTGAAGGACGAGAGAGTGACAGAGATCATGGTTATAGGACCGGAGAAGGTATTTATCGAGAGGGACGGGCAGATGCAAAGGACGGCGGACCGATTTGACACTTCCGAGGAAGTATATCAGATTATCGACCAGATTCTGGCCCCCATCAACCGGGTCGTAAATGAATCTTCCCCTGTGGTGGACGGGAGATTGCCGGATGGCTCCAGGGTACATATCGTGATTCCGCCGATTTCCCTGGAGGGTCCCACCATAACCATCCGTAAGTTCCAAAGAGGAGGGATGACGGTGAAAGATCTGATTGCCTATGAATCCTTCCCACCGGAACTGGAGCCGATTTTATGCACATTTGTTAAGGCTCATTATAACATCCTGATCAGCGGCGCCACCAATTCCGGTAAATCCTCCCTGATCAATGCCCTGTCCGCTTATATCGGAAAGGATGAAAGAATCATCACCATCGAGGATTCCGCAGAATTACAGTTCTTCCATGTAGACAACCTGGTAAGACTGGAAACCAGAAATCCCAATGCCGAAGGGGAAAACGAAGTAACCATGAATGATCTGATCAAGGCCAGTCTGCGGATGCGACCAAACCGGATAATCGTGGGAGAGGTGAGAGGGGCAGAAGCGTTTTCCATGCTGCAGGCTTTCTCAACAGGACATAGCGGATCCTTAAGTTCCATTCATGCCAATTCAGCGGGGGATGCCTTATCCCGTCTGGAGACGATGGTTTTGATGGGGATGGATCTGCCCCTGAGGGCAATCCGGGGCCAGATTGCATCCTCCATCGATCTGGTGATTCATCTGGGCAGACTAAAAAATGGAGAGCGGCGCCTTCTTGAAATCATCGAGCTCTTGGGCCTCGAAGGGGAGAACTATTCGATCCATCCTTTGTTCTCCTATGCAGGTGGAAGGCTGATGGCGGCAGAGGATCTGATTAAAAATGATAATCTGACAGCATACGGAGAGAAGGAGAATTATGAGAAGGGGATGAAGAGATATCGGCAGACTTGCAGTTGGGGACAGAGGGAAAAAACGGAGTAAGACCGGTTATAACCGGAGAGGGGTCATGGAATGGATTGCCGGTGAGATGGGAATCTGCTTTCTGTCCTACTTGTGGTACGACAGCCGGTATTGGTTTTTCTTCCTGCAGGTCCTTCTGATACCTTATGGATATTATCTGCACAATAGAAGAATAATTAACAGGAAGAGGCAATATGAGAGGGGATTTTATGAGCTTCTCCAATCCATGCTGCCTTCCTTGCAGGCCGGCTACTCTCTGGAGAATGCCTGCATAGCCGCTTACCGGGAACTGAGAGAGGTTGACGGAGAGGACCATGCCTTCGTGGTGCAGATGGCCCTGGTGGTCCAGGGTATCGGGGTTCATATCCCGGTGGAAGACCTGTTTCTTGAGATGGCATCCGCCACGGACAGCGAGGATATCCATCAGTTTGCGGTTGTCCTGGAGATTCTGAAAAATATGGGAGGCAATTCCGTGGAGATTTTGAGAAATTCCATGATCCGGATCCAGAAGAAGATGGAGACCACAGAGGAGATCAGAACTATCCTGAGTGGCAAGATTTACGAGAAAAATCTGATGCTTCTGATGCCTTTTTTCCTGATGATCTACCTGAGAGTCAGCAATGGCAGTTATCTGGATATGCTCTACCATACCCTTCCCGGACGCCTGGTCATGACCCTGGCCCTGGCGGGAATCATTGTCTGTTTTTATTGGAGTGAATGTATCATGAAGATTTCGCGGGATGTTTATGTCTGACCGGTCTGGGAAGGAGTGGGACGGCGATGAATGGCTGGAGAAAAAAGGGTGAGAAAAGGAAAACAGAGAGGGGATACCGGATTTCCTTATGGATCTTCCGGCACCTGCCGACTGCTTTTCACAGGGCTTGGAGACGTTTTCTGGAACCGTCATTTCGTGATGATTCCATCAGCAGCCGGGAGAACCGTATGGCATTGGAACAGTTTCAGCTGGGGCAGATACGTATCCTGTTTCGGGGAATCGTTCTGGTTTTCTCCGTGATTTTGATCCTGGCTGTTACCGATTGCCTTACCAAAAAATTTAATTTTATCAGAAATTCCTTCGGGAGAGGAGAGAAGGAGATACAGCTGGAACTGGAGGATGGGGGAGAGAAGAAAGAAATCTCTTTTATTCTGGAGGAACAGAAACTGACGAAGGCTGAAGAAGAAAAGATTTTCCGGGATTTTTTCCTGGAATTGAAAAAGGAGATCAAAGGGAAAAACAAATCCCTGCAGTCGGTAACTACCTCTCTGAACTTTGTCGAGAAACTGGAGGGGTATCCCTTTCAGATTACTTACGAACCGGAAGATATGCTATTAATTGACTGGGGCGGGAATCTGGGGGAGGAAGGCTTAAAGATCCCGGAAGGAAAGTCGGAGAGCACTGCGATTCTTGTGGAAGCTGTCTATAAAGATTACACCCGGCATGAGAGGATCCCGGTGAGGATCCTCCCTCAGAGGAAGGCCTCCGTAAGTGTTTTTGAACGATTTCAGGAAGCTCTGATCCACAGGGAAGCTTCCTCGAGGGACCATCAGAATTTCTCAGTGGATACTTCTTGGAAAGAGGTCACTGTGAAGGAGGCTTCCAGAGAGAACCTGTGGAAGATACCAGCTTTATTGCTGGGGATTATGGTATTGCTCCTTGTGAGGAACCATAGCAGGATTGGTGAAAAGAAGCAGGAACGCCATAAACAGAATATGGAAGATTTCCCACTGATCGTTCATTTGCTGACTCTTTATATGGGAGCCGGGTTATCCTTTCCCAATGCTGTGGAACGCATCTGCAAAGATTATGAGAAAAGTGTGGAAGTCCGGGAACGGAGGTATGCTTTTGAGCAGATGCGCATGATGAATCATTGTCTGCATATGGGGCTGCGCCCCGGGGAAGTATGTCAGGAATGGGGAAATCACTTTCAGGAGAAGGTTTACGGCAGGTTTGCCATGCTCCTGATTCAGAGCTTCTCCAAAGGAGCCCGGGAGATTCGTTCCATGATGG
>AUXO017470503.1_pt1 | contig 13404 bp, 18 predicted proteins | sample 768731 | NCBI WGS metagenome assembly AUXO01 (sample SAMN02715735, study PRJNA202380) | gut metagenome | biome: sheep rumen | host: Ovis aries | place: New Zealand: Palmerston North
CATATTATTCCTCCTCTGGCTTTTGGAAGTCAACGGTTATAAGCTGCGTATCATTAAGCAGCGTTTCATAAGCCTTCTTCTGAATTTCAGTAGCCCTTGTGGAGAGGTACTGCTTCAGTATCTCCAAAACTACCATATAACAAGGAAGGTCGATGTTGTTGAATGTGACCCCCTTTGTTAGTTCGTCCATTATCTCGGTGAGAATCAGGACGGGAGAAATGTTAGTAGGGTTCGTATTATAGAACCGTACTATTTTGGATTTCAAGGGGTCATATGAGATTCTAACTCCGTTCATCTCATTCACCCCTTTCGAGCTGGAAGTCGGTTAGTTCCTTGAAGCCTATATGCTGTACATACAAGACTGTGACCTTACCATCTTCTTTTACGAGGACTATATCTGAAACGCTTGCTGACGTTCCGTAGTAATTCTTGTCCCTTATGTCTTTGCTGCTATCGTTAAACGCTTCAAATACATAATCAGCAACTCCGTTTATGCCTGTTGCGTTAAGCCTGACGATTTCATCAAACTTCTCTTTAGTAAGCTCCTCGGCAGCGACCATCTGATAGTCTTTCCTGTCAAGGGGTTTACCCAGCAATTCCTCGGAATCCTCGAAATTACAGAAGGTTCTCTGTTCGTCTTTCATTTGGAGCAGGGCGAAACCATACTTAAAACGGGTGAAACGCCTTTCAAGCATCGGTTCGTTTTCTGCTCTTTTTTCTTTAATCTGGCTATATTCCAAACTCATAGCCTTTTCCTCCTTTTTTACTACCCTATTGGGATATAGGGCGTTTTTGTTTTTTCTCAATCAGAAACCGAGATGCTATCATAGATAGCACTTTCGGCAATCTCGTTCCACGAGCCATCGTCTCCGATGCGCTTCTCGTAGGTGTTCGTTGCCGCTTCGATTTGCTCGTCAGAGAATTTCTTCTCTGGATACATTTCATCGAGCTTATTCTCGATGTCTTCCCTATGATATTCTCTTTCCTTGAAAAAGAATATCTCGGAGACAACATCTCCCGAAAGCTCAATTTCATTTCCTTTTGCGTCCTGCACCTTATAGGTAGTAACGCCGTTTTCAGTTTTCTTTGTAATCATTTGATTACCTCCTTTAATAAATATAAAAATTATTCTATTGATATTTCAATAGAATTACGGACACTATATTTATATGATATTTAAAGGGAAAACACAAGAAAAACAAAAAAACTGTCTTACGACAGTTCTTCTGCTGGAAGTGCTTGTATCTGCTTGGCAAACTCCACTACCTTCGCAGTATCACAGTAATCGTGAACCTCGTCGGTAACTTTGCTGTTCCGCATCAAAGCGACACTCCATAAATCCTCTTTAAATCCTAAAGTAGAGAATAAAGAATCAAAAGATTCGATATTTCCCTCGTCGGAAAAAAGAGGATATGCGACCTTGGAAATAGAGATTCCAAAGCCATTTTTGTACTTGACTTGATAAAGATACCCTAACTTGTGGTCGGGGGCTACTCTATCATAGGTCTTAATCAAATAATCCTCTGCATTAGAGAGAATGTTGATTAAATCCTGTGCGTCAAGTGAAGTAAGTCCGTATATTTCCATATACCTTCCTTTCTACCCAGAGTATTACCTCATATTTTCAGGACACCCAAGCAAGCCACATTGAGCTTGCAAGAGCCGTATGCACCTTCAATGCACCGTTTTGCTTAAATATAAAAAACCACAGGATAACAATTCCCGTGTACTCCAGGGGACAGAGCAAACCAGATTAGCGATTTACTCGTCAAATATTAAAAACACTTAATATCTCGATAAAGAGATATATAAGTGGGAAAAACTACTTATTTATTTATATGTTATTTCTTCAAAAAACACAAGAAAAAAAGAAATGCTCGCTGCAATGCGAGCCTTTCTTCAAGTGTTTAGTCTTCTTCATCATAGGGGAAATCATCTTCGTCTTCATCATCAAGAGATTCATATTCGATTATTTCTCTTGTTTTTCCACTTTCTGTGTATTCTTTTGTGGTTGTTTGTATTATTGTATCTGAAATCGGTTGTTCGGTATATAAATAATACACGTTTTCGCTGTCTCTTTTTCCTTTTTGTATTTCCCATTCTACTCCGTTGTCGTCGATATATATTTGACGTTGGTTTTTCTGAAAAAGACTTGAGAGAATTTCGTAGCTTGGGTTTTTAGGCAGTTTAGGCAACGGCATTTGAGAAGAGTCTACTCCAATAAGATTAACTTCCGATGATTTTAGTTCGTTATATGTTTTCTTTTGCTCATTATTACATTGAGATAATAACCAATCACGCAGTATCTCTGCGGAAGCGGCTAAATAAGGAAAGTCAAGAATATTGATGTTGCCCGTTGTTGTATCTTTGATGCCGTTTGCGAACTGTGTAAGTATTTCTTCGATTATTTCCTCTTTGGGTCTGCCTATTAACATTTGAAAATCTTTTGAATTTAACGCATTTTCTGTAAAGGGTATAAGCATAAAAAATCTCCTTTTGGCTTCGGGTTGTTCTTCTATAATATATATATATACTATAATTTCCAAAAAAACAAGAAAAGCAACCTTTCGGCTGCTTTTTCTGTTATTTAAGTATTTTCAAGGACTTTCTTCATTCTGTCGTATATCTTGGGAATATACTTTTCATCTATCTCACAAGTAAAACATTTGCGGTTAGACATCAATGAAGCAGCCATTGTAGACCCGCTGCCTGCAAACAAATCGCAAACCCAGTCTCCTTCTTTTGTGCTATTTTCAATATACATCTGGAGAAGGTCTGTGGGTTTTTCGGTCTCGTGGGTCTTGTTGCCGAGTATGTTCTTAAATGTGTGGAAGGTCTTGCTTCCGCAGTTGTTTATGCTCTTTGCCTTTCCTTTGTAACAGAAAAGCACATACTCGCCGTTTTTCATATACCAGCGGCTCGGATTTGCATTGTTCTTCACCCACGCCAAGAGGTTATGAATTTTGAAACCCGCTTTCTGCACGACTTCCATCAGCTTTTGCAAGTTAAGAAAGTTCGTAAAGATATATGCGTGGCTTCCCTCTTTGAGTATCCTGTAACATTCGGGAATATAGTCCTCGAAGTCGAGGTCATTATACTCAAATATCTTGCCGTCGTTCTTGGAAAGCATACCTTTCGGACTCCCCTTGCCCTTATTACCGCCAGAAATCACCTTATAGGGCGGGTCAATTAGGAGTAAATCAAAGGATTCGTCCTTCAGACGCTTTACAATCTGGCTCGCATCTGCGTGGACGAGGATACCGTTCAGATGCTCCTTGTCCTCCAACAAGGATTCGACATCGGTATATTCCTTTTGATTGAAATATGTGCCTTCGTCAACAATCTCGTTGACTTCATAATCCTTGTGAAAGAAGACTACGGAATCTCCGTCCTGCTCGCATATAGCAGAATATGTGAGCTTGGTTGTGCCGTTTTCAAGGTCGGGCTTTGCACTTATGATTTCTATAAGCACATATACGCCGTCAACAAGCCTCTTAAACGGTGCGTTTGGTTCATTCCGCAGATAACGGCTGATGCAGCCTCTTATGCCTTCGTGCGTATATTCGGGCATATCTTCGTAAATCTGTTCATTTGTGACCTTTTTGTTTGTTTTGAGTAAATGAATTACTCTCTGGATAATGTTTCTTTTCATCTTTTTCTCCTTTCTCCTCATATGATAGAGGAGTTAAATTATAAAAAAATCATCTTTTTGAAAGATGTACGGACACTATATATATGTATTATTTCGCAAAAAAACGCAAGAAAAAAATGAAAGCCCACTATAAAGCGAGCTTTGTTGTCAATATTTAATTGACATTGAGTATTCTTTTATGATAAAAGCCTGCTGGAGAGCAGGCTTTATCTTTTCTTATTCATTTTTATCTTTCAATTTGGTGCGAATCATATTATATATATACTTCGTATCAACGTCCTGTGAAGTCTCGAAGAACAGACCTTCTTGATAAAAGGCTATATGGATAGCAACGCCTTCCACATACATAATTATTTCGAGCGTTCCATCATCTTCTTCAAAAATTTCATCGTAATACTTTTTCTCTTTATCACTATATGCCCTTGCAATAAGGGTATCATAAGCTTCGCAGTCATTGATAACCAATGAATACGTTGCTGGAAAGCCTTTATCGTTGAAGTCCTTGCGTGATATTTCAGCCAGTTCGCTGATTTCAATGGATTCATATGTTGTAATGAGAGAATCCAAAAGTACACCTCCGCAGAAGTAATCCTCACCGTTTATATACAAGTGCGAGTCGTCGCAATTTGTAAATGTATCCACTTCCACAAAAGGAAGCTTTTTTTTGATGTAGTTTGCAGCGTAGGTCAGATACTCGTGTATAATGGAGTTTGTGAGATTTTTGATATTAAGTTCTTCATTATGCAGCTTTTGCTGTACGCTTTCGTGCATATCGTCTATCTCCGAGACCGTTGCTCCGCAATCAGTTAATGCAGATTCAACCCCTTCAGATATTTCTTCTATGGTATCAGGGTAGATACCCAGGTATTCTAAAGTATTCATTATTATTCGTCCTCCTGATTTAATTTCGTCCAAAAATCTTTTGAGTATACTGCATAGATTTTTGAGAAATCTTTGTTATCTGTGATTATAACCTCGGTGTCAGAGAAGTGCATAGAATAAATTTCTCCAGCTACAAGAACGCCTTGCTTTCGGGTATCCTCATTTAAGTTGCGTTTTATAGGTAAATCACAAATTGTAGTTTTCTTGTGATTTAGAACGCTCGAAACAGCGACTTTCTGAAGGTTTTTCGCCAGGCATATATCTTCAGGGTAAGCATCTATTTTCGTTCCGTCCTCCAATGTAATATGCCATCTTGGAAGACTGCTCAAATCTTCAATATCTCCATCTACATATTGGCATCTACCATCTACGGTAAACTTCATACCATTGAAATAATCGCCTTCTGCATAAGAACTTTCAAATGTATCTCTGAAACCGAGAGCTTCGTGAGTATCAAAGCAATCTTCGATATACGAAAGTTCTTCTTCAAAACTCATTTTAGAGCGTTCCTTATTGTAAGCTTTATTAAGCTCGTAAAAGTTTTTGTAAATCATATAGTTCGTCCTTCTTTCATTATTTATTTGTTTTCTTTTAGAAAATCACTTATTGCCAAAGTTAAGCAAAGTGATTTTACACCTTCACTTGTCACTTTTTGCAGATACTTTTCGTATCGGGAAGTGATGTCTTCCATTTTATAAGTTGGATAATCAGTAGCTCCAAACTTTTCGCTGTGTTCAGAAATGTCAATGCCTTTCTTTTTTAGCTCGTTCCAGACATCTTCCTTATGAGCCTGCCTTTCAACTTTCTTAACAAGTTCGGTGGCTTCTGATGTGGGTATTTCAAAATAACTGCCATTATTAGCCGTTAATCCATATCCCGATACAGATAAGATGTTGTCCTTATCTAAACTAAAAATTACATTCATTACGCACTCCTTAATTATTTTCTTCTGACATAAATGGGAGTAAGTCTATTACATTCCACTCGGTTTTATCTCCCGTTTTTTCATTGACGCATAGGATATTTTTCCCGAAATTCGCCGTTAACGAGCGGGTGTTTTCTTTTGGAGCTTTGTCAAAATCCTTGTGCATCACTTTCATAGCTACTGGCAAGAATTTTTCAGTCCCTATAACCGTTACCCAGCCATTAACGGACTTGGTAATAATGTAGCGATGTGTCCTGCCAAGCTTGTTATACTCGTACAGCTTTTCGTCATAGACAAGCTCCCAATCTTCATTTGTGCAGTCTGTACCGTCCTCACGCTTTATCCACTCTGGACCTTCAATACACGACTTCCAGAAGATATTATACTTATTCCCGTCTTCATCTGCGCCCTGTGAGCAGAATGAAGACTCGTCATACTCTGGATACTCAAAAAAGAGCTTTTTTCTCGGTTTCCCGCTTTTAAGTTCTTCTTTTGGCTCGAAAAACATAAAGTTGACCTCATATCGAGTTTTGATAGAGCTTTTGTTATCTTCCAGAACATCTTTCCCCTGTGAATTTCTAATATTAGACGGATTGTTCCAGTCCACGCCATTTGCGCCAACCTTCCAAAAGACAGTATATTCTTGGGTTTCAGACTCATTGTATGCGATAGCTGCATACTTTTGAGGATTCTTTTTGTATGTCGGATTTTGCTTGACATACAGTCTTATTAACAGGTTCATTGTTTTTCCTCCTTGTTTTTAAATGCAAAAACAACATAGTTTTCGCACAGTCCCCAGCCTTCGAGAATATATGTTATCTCGAAGACCTTTCCTTCAATTTCGGGCATAGATACTTTTCCATTTGCTTCCAGGTCAAATGGGTCAAATGGAAGAAATTCGAGCGTATCTCCGACCCGATAATTTCTGTCGTTAAATCTTATCTCGAAGGTCTTTTTTCCTTCCAGGACAGGCTTAACGAACTCTTTGTGCAGCATTAGCTTATGATGCCGTGGCTGCTCGGCTGATACATTTGACATTAAATACTCCTTTCTCCTTATATATAAGGGATAAATATAAAAATAAAATCTTACTATTAAGTAAGAAGTTCGGACATTTAATATATATGATATTTTGTAAGAAAACACAAGAAAATAGAAAGACTCGCCGTTAAGCGAGCCTTTTTTTTCTATGACAAATTACTTTGCCATAGTTTTTCTCCTCCTCGTCGGAGTCGTCCTCGTCGTCGGGTTCGTACCCATCGACGAGTTCCCATTCTGTCCAGAAACAGCCTTCGCCGTTCCCGCAATGTCGGGAATAGGTTGCTGTGTCTGTGTACAGATATTCCCAGAATGTAATCTGGGTATCGTCCTCGTAGGAGCCGTCCTCGTTGACAGGTTCCACGGACGAAACGAGCCGACCCGTTTCGTCGTACTCGTTGAGGGTGTAATATTCCTGCCCTCGATAATTTCTGTTCTTAATAATTTTTTTCATAAAATTTCCTCCTTATCTCTGTATTTGATATACAGCGAAAATTATAAAATCATATGGTTTAATAAAAAACCATAAGAATACAACACTTTATTTATATGATATTTTGCAAAAAAACACAAGAAAAAAAGAATACCCCACATAAAGTGGGGCTTTTTCGAGTTTTAGGACTCTGCGCTGGGTAAAGAAGCAATTTTTTTGCACTTTTCCAGTACCTCGTCGTCCGTCAAGTATCCTACTACATCGAAGCGTGTAACTTCGTAATCATAGCAGAACTTTCCCTTTAACAACAACGCAAGCTCCCAGAGATTTTTGGTTGCTCCGTGCGTCCCTGTTTGTGCGTAGGGGTTGTTAGCAAACTGCGGAGGCAACACGGCGAGAAATTTGCTAACGCTTGCGGTAAATCCGTTTGCAAAATCAAATTCGTAGTGGTATCCCCTTCGTCCGCTTACAAAGGTGTCGTTAAACATTGTTTTTCTCATTTTTGCGCCAATGGACGCAAAAAGAGACTCGTTTTTCAATTCAGTTAGTTCTTTCATAACATTCCCCTTTCCCCATACTTGAATATGGGAATAAATATATATTTTATATGCTTCAATTAAGAATCATATAACTGACATTATATTTATATAATAATCTATAAAAAAACGCAAGGAAATCTGAACCTTGACTTTATATTTTGGGAAATAAGAAAAGCCCTCCAATTAGGAGAGCTTTTCTTTATTTTTCTTTTTACTTCTCTTCACAGGGGACGAGAAGTTTGCAGAGGTCTATGGCTTCTTCCTTGTGGGAAGCAGAAACCATAAACCCGCCTGTGTGAGCAAAAAGACACCCTTCAGGAAGGGTGTCTCCCCATTTTTCAACAGGGAAAGCCCACCCGTTTCGTGCAAAAGCGCAATATTGTCCTCTTGAATGGAAGACGGCTGCTTTCACACGGGAGAGGTCTCCACAGATGTCTGCGAAGTCCCCTCTTTCAATGTAATCCTTCCACGGCACAAATGTGTTAAGAAGAAGGATTCCGTTTTTGGCAGAGGCTAATGCTTCTACCATTATTGTTTCCGACCTTGCAATTGAGCGGCGACGCTCAAACTCCAAGGACAGAATATTCCTTGCTAATTCAACGGCTTTTTCAAAGCAGTCGTTAGCTTTTTCTTTTGAATCCCAGTTTGGATTCAAAAGTTTTATAACATCGCCTACTGGCGACGGATATTTAGCGGACAACTCGCGCTGTCCATTGTCTCTGGCATCTATGCCACAGACAAATTGGGAGTCGAAAGTCTCAAATCCCTTTTCCTCGCGTATTGCGAGGGATTTTACAAGCTGCCCGAAGGCAGCATACTTTACACCGTTGTCCCTTACGGGAGCGGTGCTTTGATGATGGTCGAAAAATCTCTCTCCATCATACTTACCACCAATGTCAATGACAATGGCTGTCTCTTCGATTTCGTCGGGGAGACGTGGTACTCTTACCACTTTCCCGTCGAAACCAAGGTTTTTCAGCAGAGCGACGCAAAATACATCGTCTGCGTGAAATACACCAGCGTGAGTGTATACTTTTTTGAGTTCTTTTATTTTTTTCATATCCATTTCCTCCTTGTCACTATCCATTGAATTTTCCTTAAATGAAGGAGAGGATAGCGAATTAAATCATTAAATATTAGATTAAAAATCTAATACGACGATATATTTATATGTGATTATCATAAATAACACAAGTTTTTTTGAGCTTGCTTGTTACAAAAGAAGCTAAAAACAATAAAAAAGAGAGGCTTGCACCTCTCTTTTTCCCTCGTATGTTTAATAATCGGGGTCGTAATCATCATCATCATCGTCTTCGTCGTCTTCGCTTTCCCTGTCGCCCTCTTTATCTTCGAGGTCGTAGGTGTCCGAGTCGTCGAAGCCTTTATTATCCTCCTTGTCGCCTTCCCTGTCATTATCCTGTTCTCTTTCGAGGTCCTTGTCGGTCTTATCCTCCTTATCCTCGTGGTCTCCGAACCTTTCTCTGTCTGGGGATTTGTCTTTATCGTGTTCCTTGTCGTGTTCCCTATCCTTATCCATAGCGGCTATATCAGAAACATCTTCCATTCTGTTATCAGCCTCTATAAATACAGGGTTGTCTGCGTTAAAACGGTTGTCCTTTTCGATTTCTGGCATATAAATCACATTCCTTTCTTAATTTACCAGCCCTTATAACAAAGAACTGTTACATACAATGGTTCGTCTGGGTGCTTTGCGTCATATATAAGCATAGCGTCATACTTTGACTTATATATAACAATATTGAACGGCTGTTGTGAGAAAGGGGTCTTACACTCCTTGTTTATTTTAGCCACATCAGAATCTATATGCTTTTTGAGTTTCTGCATATAGTCTTGTGCGAGCTTTTTGATGTCTTTTTTGTAGTAAAAGTAGTCTGTGGTCTCGCTTTCGTGGGAACAGCCTGTGTTAAATCCACAGTTGCCGAAATCCACGCTCTTGCTTTCCTCTTGTGTAGGCTTTCCACTTGCGTCCTTAAAAGCGTAAAGACTCGTATCATACCTTCCTTTATACTTCTGATAAGTATACTGTGCGAGGTCCTGCTTTATTAAATCTCTTTGAGTTTGTGTGCTTTTGCCCGAAATCAAAGCCTCGTAAGCGGCTAAAAGCTGTTTCTGGTCTATATTCACTATTTTCATAGGCGGGATAGCCTTGGTTGTGGTGAATGGATTCTGTGTCGCTGCCGTAGTGGATTTGGTTGTCTTTGCCGCAACAGAGGTTGTAATGGATTGTTTCGTTGTTTCAGAAGCCTTTGTTGCGGTACTTTTATCTGTTGTAGTAGTGGTTTCTTTGTCTTTTGAGTTGGATTCAACCGAAGATTTGGTCGTAGTTGAAGACTGTTGTTGTGCTTCAGAGTTTTGTGAACTGGGAGAATACTCTGTTTTAGATGTGTTTTGAGCAACGTAGGTAAAAGTAAATGTCGTAGTTGTTGCTTTTTTCTTTTTATGGCTGTCTGTGTTAGATGAATTTTCGCAGCTTGCCATAGATACAACCATTAGAATACCTAAAACGGCTGCGACCAGTTTTTTAAGCATAATAATCCCTTTCTTTATATATATCGAGCAAAGTAAGGAAAACAGCGTAAATGCGTTAATTTCGGATTGTATATTTCTGTATCGCTGTGCAAGCGATAAACCTGAAGCGAACCCTGCTGTTGCGTGAGAAATACGCAAATGCGCTATTCCCTTGAAATTGCTGCATATATATCAACTTTTGTGTTTTACCCTGTCTTTCTCCTCGGCTTTCTTTGCGTCATTGAATCTGTCAACTGTTCCCACCAGATACCCAGTTATTCTGCGGATTCTGTCGAAACCGATGTTGTTCTTTGTGCCGTCTGGAGCATAAAACTCTTTGCGGTGACATTTCGGACATTCATCACCTATGATGCCTGTGTATCCGCATACGGAATCTCTGTCAACTGGGTGATTGATAGCTCCATATCCGATATTACACTCTTTCATACACCGCACTACCTTCTCAAACGCCTCGATATTTTTGCACGGGTCTCCGTCAAGCTCTATGTAGCTGATGTGACCGCCGTTGGTGAGGGCGTGGTAAGGAGCTTCCAAGCGTATCTTGTTATATGCGCTTATTGGGTAGTATACAGGGATATGAAATGAGTTGGTATAGTATTGCTTGTCGGTAACGCCTTTGATTATACCGTATTTCTTTGCATCAAGCTTTACAAATCTTCCCGACAGTCCTTCTGCGGGCGTAGCGATGAGAGCAAAATTAAGGTGTGTGTCCAAAGTAGCTTCGTCCATACGCCTGCGCATATGTTCCACTATCTTCAGACCCAACTCCTGCGCCTGCTTGCTTTCTCCGTGGTGATGCCCCGTGAGCGCAATAAGACATTCAGCAAGTCCGATAAATCCTACTGTAAGAGAGCCGTGTTTAAGAACGGTTTCCAGCGTGTCTTCTGGTTTTAGTTTGTCGCTGTCTCTCCACACGCCCTGTCCCATAAGAAACGGAAAATTGAGGACTTTTCTGCTGCATTGTATCTTATATCGGTGCAAAAGCTGCTTAATACAGAGGTCAATAGTTTTATCGAGAGATTCAAAGAACTTTGATTCGTCCTTTTGAGCCTCAATAGCCAACCTCGGAAGGTTTATAGATGTAAATGAAAGGTTTCCTCTTGAATATGTGGTTTCCTCACCGTTTACATTGCTCATAACTCTCGTTCTGCAACCCATATATCCTACCTCTGTTTCGGGTTGATTGGGTTTATAATACTGGAGATTGAATGGTGAGTCGAGAAAACTGAAGTTCGGAAACAGCCTCTTGGCTGATACTCTGCAAGCCAGCTTAAACAGGTCATAGTTAGTGTCTTCAGGGTTGTAGTTAACGCCTTCTTTGACCTTGAATATGTGTATTGGAAAGATAGGGGTCTCGCCGTTTCCCAAGCCTGCTTCCTGTGCCAGCAGAACATTCTTTATAACCATTCTGCCTTCAAGTGAGGTGTCTGTTCCGTAGTTGATAGAGCTGAACGGAACTTGTGCTCCAGCTCTGGAGTGCATTGTGTTAAGATTGTGGATAAAAGACTCCATAGCTTGATACGCCTGCTTATCGGTATCCTTTACCGCTTTATCTACGATTATCTTTGCCATTTCTGCACTTGCGAGGAGATAGTTTTTGAGCCTTTTGCTCACTTCTTCTGCATTTTTAAGCCTCAAAGGTATAGCGTCCTCTATGTCCGTCATATACTTCTTGGCTTCTTCCTTTGCCTTATCTACATCATCGAACCTCGCAGTAAAGCAAAGGAATGAGGTTATAGCGTCTGTAAGGCACTTGCGGAATGTGCAGATAATGCCAGGGGCAAGCATATAATCAAACGCTGGTATTGCTTGTCCTCCGTGCTGGTCGTTCTGATTGGACTGGATTGCAATGGCAGCAAGAGCTGCATATGACATTATACTGTTCGGCTTACGCAGAAAGCCGTGTCCTGTGTTAAAACCGTGTTCAAACAGTTTGGTAAGGTCAATCTGCGTGCAAGTGGTGGTTGTAGTGTAAAAATCAAGGTCGTGAATATGAATGTCTCCGTTTTCGTGAGCCTGTGAGACATCTGGCTCTAATACAAACAGCTTATCATATTCCTTTGCTGCTGTCGAGCCGTATTTGAGCATCAGTCCCATTGGGGTGTCGCCGTTTACATTTGCATTTTCTCTCTTATCATCAGAATTTTTTGCGTCCGAGAAGGTCAGTTCGTGCATTTTTTGCATCAAGTTATCCTTCATATTGCGCATTTGTGTTCTTTTTGCCCTGTAAATGATGTAATTCTTCGCTACATCATTGAATCCCAGAGCAGAGAGAGACTGTTCGACAGTATCTTGTATCTCCTCGACAGTCGGTTCGAGCTTGTTGTGAGATATGAGGCTTGCTTCAGTAACAGTAGCTACATAGCTTACCTCTGCGGTTGTCATTCTACCGTCTGTGGCTTTATTTGCCTTATCAACGGCTGCGGAAATTTTGTCGATTGAGTAAGGGACTTTCCGTCCGTCCCTTTTGATAACACTTTGAATAGTCATAGTAACTCTCCTCTTTATATTTATTGTTCCCGACTTGTGCGTTTTTTGAGTTTTACTATTTTATTCATTTGATAGTTTAGCTCTGTTTGAGCAATTCTTTAAGTTTAGCTTCGTATTTTTCTTTTGAGCTGCAATCTTTCGCCATAGTTATTAGGTTTGAGTCAATAGAATAGGTTCGCTTTGGAATAAACGTCTTGTGTTCAATAGAAATCATATAATCCTTATATTTAATTTCTATTTCAATGATTTTTTTGTTTTCTCCCGAATGGAAAATAAACGTGTTTTCTTTTGTTTCTTCTGGTTTTTCGCCTGATTCTTTATATATTGATGCTATTTCGTTAAGGGCTGTTGCTCGTAAGCATACAATTACAGGCTCTCTTGATTGAACAAAAATGTTCTTTGAGGTTCGGGTTTTGCTGTTTATAACGGTTATTTCATAATCTTGCGTCACGATTTGCATTGCCCTCCAATCATTTATATAAGTCGGTATATCATATATATACTATTTTTCAGAAAAAAACAAGAAAACTAAAATATTGCTCCTTATGTGCTTCTCATATATATTGGCTAATTAGGGGAATTAGCGTAAATACGATTGTTTTCGTTATAGAGAGATTTTGCGCAGGGGAATCACTTTTGAGATGAGTTAAGAAAAGTCGAGTAAGATATGATGCAATTGCGCTGTTTTTGATAAAAATATCAATATATAAGAAAAAATACAGATAGGCGGAAGATGGCTCTCTTTTGCTTGAAATATTAGCTGTTTTGAGGTATAATGGGATTAGTGAATAATAAAAAAAGGAGGACGAAGATATATGACGGCTAAAGAGCAGGAAGTTGCAGCAAAAAAATTCGTGAAATACTGGACGAATAAAGGCTATGAAAAGGGTGAAAG
>AUXO011521401.1_pt1 | contig 13403 bp, 12 predicted proteins | sample 768731 | NCBI WGS metagenome assembly AUXO01 (sample SAMN02715735, study PRJNA202380) | gut metagenome | biome: sheep rumen | host: Ovis aries | place: New Zealand: Palmerston North
GGATGGACAAGAACTTATACTTTTGAAAAAGGTATTAAAGAAACAATTGATTGGTATTTAAACAATACAGATTGGATTGAAAATATTCTATCTGGAGAATATCAAAAAGCATATAAAAAGACTAAATAATAGTCTTTTTTTTTATTGTTGTGATATAATGTATTAAATAGGAGGTTGTCTAATGAAAAAATATTTAATTATATTATTAACTATTTTTGGTGTTTTTACTAATGTATATGCATTAGAACCACAAAATAAAAGTATAGATATATTATACTCAGATATATATGAACAAGGTTTAGAAGCAACAATTAAAAGCAAACTTGATAAAGATGTTAAAATAGATATTCCAGAAGATAAGGATTATCCGAAAACTATAAAAGTAGGTGAAGATGATTCATCTTACGATATTACAATAAATTATCATGGTATTCTTATTTCTAATAGAAATGTAGAATTAGAAAAAGATAATCAAGAAAGTTACTATGAAGTTAATATTAAAAATAGTGAAGAATTAATTAAAGAAGGATATAACAAAGAAGATGTAGTTATTAGTGTATCTGATAATTTAAAACTAGAAAATAATAATGTTTATGGTAAAGAATTAGGTGAAGGTACTATTACTATAGCAACTAAGGATAATAAGTATAAAACTGAAATAAAAGTAAATGTTAAAGAAAAGAAAAAAGATGAATCTGTAAGCACTGAAAAACAAGATCAAACTACAATGATCAAATATAAGACACATATACAAGATATAGGATGGGAACAGATATATAAAAAAGACGGAGAAATGTCTGGAACTACAGGTGAATCAAAAAGATTAGAAGCAATAGAAATAAAATTAGATTCAAAATACTCTGGTGGAATAAAGTATAGAACACACATTCAATATTTAGGTTGGGAAAACGGTTATAAAAAAGAAGGAGAAATTTCTGGAACTACAGGTGAATCTAAAAGGTTAGAAGCTATACAAATTGAGCTTTATGGTGAGATTGCTGAACATTATGATGTATATTATAGAGTGCATATAGAAAATATCGGATGGATGAATTGGGCAAAAAATGGACAGAAAGCAGGTTCTGAAGGAAAGTCATATAGATTGGAAGCTATAGAAGTTGTTTTAGTAAATAAAGGAAATAAGCCACCAAAAAGAGATAATATGAATACCGATAAGAAGTTTGTTGGATTGCAACTTGCATATAAAACACATATTCAAAACATTGGATGGCAAAATTATGTATATGATGGAGCATTAGCCGGTACTGAGGGTCAATCACTTAGAATGGAAGCTATTAATATTGAATTGAAAGATCAACAATATTCTGGTGATATTTCTTATAGAGGTCATGTTCAAGATATTGGATGGATGTCATTTGTAAAAAATGGTGAATTAACAGGAACTGAAGGTCAATCAAAAAGATTAGAAGCGATAGAAATAAAATTAACTGGTGAAATGGCTGAACATTATGATGTTTATTACAGAGTACATGTAGAAAATATCGGATGGATGAATTGGGCAAAAAATGGCGAAAAAGCCGGCTCTGAAGGTCAATCAAAAAGATTAGAAGCAGTAGAAATAGTATTAGTAGATAAAGGCAAAGAACCGCCTCTAAGAAATAATATGAATACTAATCTATCATTTGTTGATCGTACTGGATGGCAAGTAATTGATGGTAAAAAGTATTATATATATGAAGATGGTAGTAGAGCTAAATATATAGCTAAAGTTGATGGAAAAAGATGCGAATTTACTGCTAATGGTGAACTTCAACATGAAAATATAAAATTAGTTGTTGATGTTTCTGATCATAACAAAACAATTGATTGGGATAATCTATGGCGTTCTGGTGAAATAGATGGAGCAATTGTAAGAGTATCTGCTGGAGCTGAAAAAATTGATTCAAAATTTGAAGAAAATATGCAAGCTATTACTAGATTAAATATACCTTATGGAATGTATATTTATAGTTATGCTGAAAACTATGATGAAGGAAAATATTATGCAGAGTTTTTGAAAAAAACAGCTGGTAAATATATAGAAAATGCTTCATTAGGTGTATATTTTGATTTGGAATCTAATGGTATTACAAGCTATTTGAATACTAATGATTATAATGGTATTGTAAAAGGGTTTATGGATGTAATTCCTCAAGCTAAAATATATACTTATACAGATTATTCAAATAACGTCCTTAATAGTGATTATTTATTAAATTTAACTACATGGATTGCTAATTATGCTGTATCCGATCGTCCAGGTGATTATAGAGGATGGCAATATACTTCAAAAGGGAAGGTAACAGGTATTTCAACTAACGTTGATTTGAGTATTTTTTATTACTAGATTATAAAAAGACTATTTAATAGTCTTTTTGATTGCATTATTATATAAAAAAAACAAGAAATATGATATAATGAATAAGTGGAGGTATTATGAAAAAAAGTGTTGTTAATAACGAAAATGCAATTGTTGTAAAAGACGTTTATAAAAGATTTAAACTTGTTTATGATAAACCATTTACATTAAAAGAACGTTTATTGTTTTGGAAGAATACTAAAGTAGGATATCATGAAGTATTAAAAAATATAAATTTAGAGATAAAAAAAGGAGAAACTGTAGCTTTAATAGGAGTTAATGGTAGTGGAAAGAGTACATTATTAAAATTAATGACTAAGATTATCTATCCAACTAGTGGTACTATTACTACTAATGGAAAATTAACTTCTTTACTTGAATTAGGAGCTGGATTTCATCCGGATTTTACAGGAAGAGAAAATATTTATTTTAATGCATCAATATTTGGTCTTACTGCAAAAGAAATAGATGATAGAATACAAGATATAATTGATTTTTCAGAATTAGGAGAGTTTATAGAAGCACCTGTAAGAACATATTCTTCAGGTATGTATATGAGACTTGCTTTTTCTGTTGCTATAAATGTTGATGCGGATATTTTATTAATTGATGAAATACTTGCTGTTGGTGATCAACACTTCCAAGATAAATGTTTTGCTAAATTAGAAGAGTTAAAAAACTCTAATAAGACAATAGTTATTGTAAGCCATAGTTTAGATTCAGTTAAAAAATTATGTAATAGAGCAATTTGGGTTTATAATGGAGAAGTTAGAAAAGATGGAAAAACAAAAGAAGTAATTGATGAGTATTTAAAGGTGTGTGGTTAAAATGATAAAAGAACTATATAATTATAGACAACTTTTAAAAAGTAATGTAAGAAAAGAAATTAGAGGAAAGTACAAAGGATCATTTTTAGGAGTATTATGGTCATTTGTTAACCCTTTACTTACTACTTTAGTTTATGCAATAGTTTTTCCATTTCTTTTAAGAGGAGCTCAACCTCATTATACAACTTTTATTGTTATTGCTATTCTTCCATGGAGTTGGTTTACAACTGTTATATCTCAGGGAACATCTACTGTTTTAGTTAATGGTAATATTCTTAAAAAAGTATATTTTCCAAGGGAAATATTACCTATTTCTATAAATGTTAGTGGATTAATTAACTTTTTAATTTCATGTTTAATAATTGGAATTTTCTTAATAGTTAGTGGTATAGGATTTAGTATTAATATTATATTTTTACCAATAGTAATACTTATACAATTTATATTGTTACAAGGAATTATTTTCATTACAAGTTCTATAAATGTTTATGTAAGAGATTTAGAATATATAATTAATTTCCTTATTGCTATGCTTTTCTATGGTACACCAGTATTATATTCAATGGAAATGTTTCCTCAAAAAATACAAAATATCCTATATTTTAATCCTATGACTACAATAATTGAAAGTTATAGAAAGATATTCTTTTATCATGAAGCTCCAAATTTCTTAAATTTATTGTTTGTATTCTTATTTAGTGTTGTTTTGTTGTTTATTGGTATTAAAGTATTTAGAAAGTTGTCAAGAGGATTTGCAGAGGAGTTATAATGATGCAGTTAAAAGTAGCAGGAGTAGTAGTATTATATAATCCAACAGATGAAGATATATCAAATATTAATTCTTATATAAATGATATTGATATATTATATGTTATGGATAATTCTAATGAAAAAAATGATGCTAGATTACCTAAAAATAAGAAAATTAATTACATATTTAATAATGCTAATTTAGGTATTGCTGAACCTTTAAATAGAGCAGCTGATTTAGCTAGAAAAGAAAATATTAATTGGCTACTAACAATGGATCAAGATACAAGATTTAATAAGGGTGTAATAAAGGAAATAAAAAATAGAATATTAAATACTGATTGTAAAAAAATAGGTATAGTGACACCATGGCATAAAACTAAATTAAAAATTGAAAAACCTGATCCTAAAATGGATTATCCACTTGATGTTATGACTTCGGGTAATTTTGTAAATTTAGAAATTCATAAAAAAATAGGTGGATTTAAAGACTATTTATTTATTGATGGAGTTGATATTGAGTATTGCTTAAATCTTGCAAAAAATGAATATAAAATATTAAGATTTGATGATTTGGAAATTGATCATAATTTAGGAGATATATTTTATAGAAAATTCTTTAAAAAAGATTTATTAATTACTAATCATTCTGCAATGAGAAGATATTATCAATGTAGAAATTATCATTATATAAGAGATTTATATAAAAATGATTTTCCTGAATTTTGTAAGATATTAGTTAAATTTAAATCAATACTTTTAGGTATTGTTTTGTATGAAAAAAATAAATTTAGTAAAATTAAAGCATATATAAAAGGTTATAGAGATTATAAGAAAAACAAGAAAGGAAAAAGTTATGAGTAAATTATTTAGTAGATCAATAGAAACAATAAAAAATGAAGGCATTGCTTCTTTCGGAAAAAAAAGTAAGAATTATTTATTGTGGCATACTGTATATAAAAGTAAATCTAAAAAGATTTTTGGTGATGTTTTGATAATCAATGGTTGTACATTACCGCATCCACAAAGATATAGAGTAGATCATCAAGTGGAACAACTAAGGGCAAGTGGGTTGTATACGGATAGAGTTAATTATACTGATTTAAATTTGGATATGATGAAATATTATCGTGCATTTATATTCTTTAGATGTCCTATTACACCTGTAGTAGAAGAATTTATTAAAACTGCGAAAAAAGAGAATAAAGTAGTATTCTTTGATATAGATGATTTGGTTATTGATAAAAAATATACCGATACAATTAAATTTGTTCAAAATATGAATGAAGAAGATAAAAAAGTATATGATGATGGAGTAGAAAGAATGCAGAAAACACTTAAGATGTGTGATTATGCTATAACAACAACATCAGCATTAAAAAAAGAATTATTAAACTATATTCCAGAAGTTTTTATCAATAGAAATGTGGCTAGTGAAAAAATGGCTGAGTTGTCACTAAAAGCACTAAAAAAGAAAGAGAATAGTGATGATATAGTAATAGGATATTTATCGGGTTCTATTACACATAATCCTGATTTTGAATTAGTAAAACCTGCATTAATTAAGTTAATGAAGAAATATGATAATGTTAAACTTAAACTTGTTGGTGAATTAGATATACCAGAAGATTTAGATGAGTTTAAAGATAGAATAATTGTAGAAAAATTTGTTGATTGGCAGCTTTTACCATCGATTATCGCTTCTTTAGATATTAATTTAGCGCCATTAGAAGAATCTATTTTTAATGAGGCAAAATCTGAAAATAAGTGGACTGAAGCTGCACTTGTAAAAGTTGTTACAGTTGCTAGTAATTTAGGTGCTTTTAAAGAGGTTATTAAGGATAAAGAAGATGGTTTCTTATGTTCTACAGAAAAAGAATGGGAACAAGTTCTAGAAGAATTGGTTACTAATAAGGATATAAGAGAAAAAGTTGCCGGAACTGCTTATAATAGAGTAATAAAAGAGTATATTACAACTTATACAGGACATAGCGTAGCTAAATATATAAAGAGCAAATTACATAAAAATATCGTATTTGTTTTACCAACTACTAATATTTCTGGCGGAGTAAATGTAGTTTTAAGACATATTGCTATATTAAAAAACAAAGGATATGATGTATCTGTTATAAATATGGATAATAATAACAATGATCTTGATACAAGATGGGGAAAAGTATATGTAGTGAAGAAGCATAAAACTGAATTTCTTGCTCATGTTGATACTATGGTGGCTACACTTTGGGCTACTCTTGATTTTGTTCAAAAAATGAGATATGTAAAGCATAAATTATATTTTGTTCAAAATTTTGAAACAGATTTTATGCCCTTTGGTCAAGCTTTCAGAATTGAAGCTAATAAGACATATGAACAAGATGATGTTACTTATATTACTATTTCTAAATGGTGTGAGGACTGGTTAAAAAATCGCTATGAACAGGAAAGTAAATATGCCCCTAATGGTATAGATTTAGAACAATTTACATTTAAAAAGAGAGAATTTAAAGGTAAAATAAAAATTTTAGTTGAAGGAAATAGTCTTGACTATTATAAAAATGTAGATGAAAGTTTTAGAATTATTGATAAATTAGATAAAGATAAATATGAAATACATTTTTTATCATATCAAGGTGAACCTAAAAAATGGTATTATGTTGATAAATTCATGCATAAGGTTCCATATGCTGAAGTTGGTAAGGTTTATCAAGATGCTGATATTTTAATAAAATCTAGTATTTTAGAAAGTTTCTCATATCCTCCACTTGAAATGATGGCAACTGGTGGTCTAGTTGTTGTTGCTCCTAATGGTGGTAATGTTGAATATATAAAAGATGAAGAAAATTGCTTATTTTATGAACCTGGTAATATAGATGATGCTGTAAATAAAATTGAAAGATTAACTAGTGATAAAAAGTTAAGAGAAAAATTAATAAAAAATGGCTTAAAAACTGCGCAATCTCGTGAATGGGAAAAAATAGAAAAGGATATTATTAAATTATATGAAAAGTAGAGTATTCATTGTATTAACTGCAATACTGGTTATTTATTCATTAATTCCTATCAAAGATAAAAATAGTGTCTTTGATGATAAAGAAACTGACAGTTTTCCTATGTCAATAAACGAAAGTATAAATTTAAAACAAGAATTTAGTTTTAAGGAAAGCGGAAAAGGCATATCTATAATTATTGGAACATATATGAGAACATTAGTTGATGGCAATATGGATATAAAAATATATCAAAAGGATAATAATAAAATTATATATAATAGAAACTTATCTTTTTCAAGTATAACTGATTCTAGTGTATTAGATTTCAAATGTAAAATTCGAAAAAACAAGAAATATATATTAGAAATTAAAACAAAAAATATTGATGATAATAATGCAATAGCACTTATGGTAAATAATTTAGAAAATAGCGATTTGACTATTAATAATGAGAATAAAGATTATAGTTTAAAGATAGGTTTATTAAAGTATTCTAAATCTTTCTCTAATTTATGGCTATTATTTTTTATAGCTGTCATAAATGTATTTTATTTTAAATATGTTAAAGGTTGTGAAAAGTATGATTAAAAATAAAAAGAAAACTGTAATAATGATCATTATTTCATTATTAGTAGCAGTATTTATTGAATTATGTATTTTTCAAATATATTCATTAAGAGGTGGAAATAAAGATGTTAATTTGGAAATATATGAACTAAAGAATATTGAAAAAAAAGGTGATTATTATGTTACTACAGGAGAAGAAAGCAGCGTTACTATTAAATATGACGGATATATAAATGAATTAGCATTTGATTATATTTCTAAAAATGATTTTTTGTGGGATGTCAATGTTACTGATAAAGATAAAAATGATAAAAAAATTTCTTTTATGTCTGCTGCTATTATAAATGTTGCGAACAAGAGAGTAAGATTTAATTCAAATAAATTAACTATTAATATTCATGCAAATAATGTTAAATTTAAAAATTTAAGAGTTCACAATAAAATGGATTTTAATATTATCAGATTCATATTGATATTTATTTCTTTTTTTGGATTCTTATACGTTATATTTAATAAGCAAAAAATATTTGCAAATTTAGATAAATTTTTCTTGGTATCTGTTATATTAATTGGATTTATTTATATTGTTTCTACTCCAATATCTGCATATACATCAAATGATGATCAAGTTCATTTTCATAACATGTATACATTGTTAGATGGAAGTACAACAGAATGGACATATGCTAGTAGATATTATGATAAATTATTACTTGATGCTCCTGATAGGTTTACGACTCATGAAGAGAATAAATCATACGTTAAATTCCTATTTAAAAATGATAATAAAGAAAGTATAGTCTATAAAAGTAATGATAGGGTTTTTGGAGTAACATATAATAATATAGTATATTTACCCAATGCAATAGTTATGAAAATATGTAAAGTATTACATGTACCATTTGTAATAACTTTATTGCTTAGTAAATTAGTAAATCTTATAATGTATGCATTTTTGATATATTTAGGAATTAAAATAATTCCCGTGGGAAAAAAATTATTATTAGCAATTGGACTTTTACCAACATCGGTAAGTCTGGCGTGTCAATTTTCATATGATCCTACTATAATAGCAGCAGGCTTACTTGCTACTAGTATTTTGATAAAAATGTATTATGATAAGAAAGTTGACAATAAAAATTTATTTATATATATTTTGTTAATTAGTTGGCTGTCACTTGCTAAAGCAATTTATTGCCCTTTATTCTTGTTACCAATAATTCTATTGAAAAATAATAGTAATAAGAGAAAAATATTCATTATTTTAGTATTGTTGTTTTTAATGTTTATGTCAACTTTTGTTTTACCAACAATACTATCGTCAAATGTTGCAGGTGATAACAGGGTTAGTGGGACATCTGTCACACTTCAATTGAAATATATATTGCAAAATCCATTGCAATATACAAAGATTTTAATATCATATACTATACATAATTTATTTGATTTTATTTTGGGTAAAGGTACTATATATGATATGGGTTATATTGTTAAAGGCAATAAATCATATTTAGATTTAGCATATTATGTATTAATGATAAATATATTATACTTAAATTTCACCGAAGGTATAAAAAGTGAAAAAATGAATACAAAAAGTAAAATTTTTAATATTTTTGTTTTATGTATGATATGGGTTTTAGTTGCTACGGCATTATATTTATCTTGGACACCAGTTGGTTCTCAAGTAATAAAAGGGGTACAAGGTAGATATTTCTTACCAATGTTGTTATTAATACTTTTTATGTTAAAACCACTTGTGAAATCAAAAGAAACTAGTGAAATAATACCAATCATAATACCAATTGCAATATTATGTTTTAATTTAACTTATGTTATTTGTAAATTTAATTGGTAAAAAGATTTAAGAGATGAATATCATCTCTTTTATTATAGTTACAAAAAGAAATCAGACATACTAATAACTTGAAATAAAAGCATAAATAATATATAATTAAAGAGGTGGTAAAATGAAAAAAATACTATTAATAATCCCTGCTTATAATGAGGAAGAAAATATATTAAATACTTATAATGACATAATTAGTTATAATAAGAAAAATAAGACAAGGTTTGATGTGGTTGTTATAAATGATTGTTCCACAGATAAAACAAAAAAAATTTTAGAAGATAACAATATACCGCATATTAATCTAATTCATAATTTGGGAATAGGTGGAGCTGTACAAACTGGTTATAAATATGCATACTATAACAATTATGATATAGCTGTTCAATATGATGGAGATGGACAACATGATATCAGTTATGTAAAAGATATAATTAAACCTATTGAAGAAGGTAAAGCGGATTTAGTTATTGGATCTAGATTTGTTGATAAGAGTAAAGAAGGGTTTAAATCATCTGCATCTAGAAGGGCAGGTATTAAGATCATTTCTGCATTTATTAAATTTGTAACAGGTAAAAAGATATATGATACTACTTCAGGCTTTAGAGCAGTATCAAAAGAAATAATATATGATTTTAGTTTGTCTTATCCAAGTGAATATCCAGAACCAGTTACAACTACTGAAATTTTAAGAAAAAAATATAAAGTTTGTGAAGTCCCTGTTAAGATGAAGGAAAGACAGGGAGGAGTATCTTCAATTAGAGCTTGGAAGAATGCATATTATATGATTAATGTATGCCTTGCTATTCTTATAATCAAGGTTAGGAGGTATAAAAAATGTCAACAAAATTAGTAATAACTTTAGTAGCGGTTTCAATACTATTAATTATTTTAACTACTCATTTTTTAAGAAAAGGAAGAATACCTGAGAAGTATGCCATTTTATGGTATTGTTTTGCAATAATAGTTTTAATAATGAGTTTCTTTCCAGATTTCTTTAGTTTTATAGCTGAAAAATTAGGATTTCAATTAATGTCAAATATGGTAATGTTGTTATTATCAGGAGTGCTATTTTTATTGGTTATGGCACTTACTATAATGATGGCTGGTCAAAAGAAAAAAACTACAATGCTTATTCAGGAAGTATCTATTTTAAAAGAAAAATTAGAAAAAGAAGGTAGCAAGAAAAAAAATGAAGAATAATTCGAGAAAAAATTTTATATGGAATTTTTTAGGATTAACAATTAATTCTTTTAATTCCCTTTTTTACTTAGTAATAATTAATAGAATAAATGGTGGAAAAGAAGCAGGTATTTTTACTTTTGCTTTTTCTCTTATTACACTATTTTATTTTATAGGAATCTATTTTAATAGAGCTTATCAAATATCAACAGATAAGTATAATAACAAAGAATTCCTAATTAACAGATTTATCTCATGTGTGTTAATGCTTGTAGTATGTATTATTTTTTGTGTAATAAAAGATTATAGTTTTTATAAAGTTATGATTATAATGTTAATATGCATCTTTAGATTATTAGAGGCTTTTGCAGATATTTTTTATGGTATGGAACATAAAGATGGTTTATTATATAAAGCAGGACAATCAATGTTTTATAAAAGTATATTAAGTTTAATAGGATTCTTAATATGTGATTTGTTAACACATAATATTATGTTATCTATAACAATTGTTATAATTATAAATATTATTGGTATTATCTTTTATGATATTAAGAATGCAAAAAAATATATAGAAAGAGAATATAAATGGAAAAATGTATTAGCAATTTATAAAATTGCTTTACCAATATTTATATTTTCATTTTTGAATGTATATTTAGTAAATGCATCAAAGTATTCACTAGATAACTATAGTACAGCAGAGATACAAAATATTTTTGGTATTATATTGATGCCAGGAACTATCATTAGTTTATTTTCAGCATACATAACTAATCCATATGTAGTAGATTTAAAAAATAGCTATAAAAAAAGAGATATAAAATCATTTAATAAAATAGTTATCAAATTATCAGCATATATATTTATATTTGGATTGTTATGTATTGCTGGTATATATATTGCAGGTGTACCATTATTAAAATTGCTATATGGCATTAGTTTAGAAAAATACAAAATTGAATTAGTTTTAGTCATAATAGGGGCAATATTTTTAACTTTGGCATCGGTTATTTCAGCTGCTTTAACAATTATAGAGAAAAATTATATTCAAATGTATATATATATAGTTGATGCAATTATTACTTTTTTCTTAGTTGAATATTTAGTTTCAAACTACAAGATATTTGGAGCTAGTTTAGAATATATGTTAATAATGATAATACATTATATAATATTTATGTTTTGTTATCTATTTAATTATGGTAAAATAAAAAAGAAAGGAAAATTAGTATGAAAGAAAGAGTAGAAGAAGTATTAGAAGAAAAAATAAAATAATTAAATGATATAAGAAGAGATTCTTCATATCAAGAAAAAATTGAGAAAACAATTAATTATATTACCAATTCAATTAAAAATGGTGGAAAACTACTTATTTGTGGTAATGGTGGAAGTGCAGCTGATGCACAACATATAGCAGCAGAATTTGTTGGAAGATTTGTAATGGAAAGAAAAGGATTTCCTGCAATTGCTTTAATAACAGATACATCAAATTTAACAGCTATAGCAAACGATTACTCTTATGATGATGTTTTTAGAAGACAAGTAGAAGCACTAGGAAATAAAGGCGATGTTTTAATTGGAATATCAACAAGCGGTAATTCAGAAAATGTTATTAGAGCAATAGATGAAGCGAAAAAGAATGGTATGACTGTAATTGGACTAACTGGTAAAACAGGTGGAAAGATGAAAGATATGTGTGATGTGACATTTGTATTTGAAATTAAAGATACTGCACGTATTCAAGAATTACATATGATGACATATCACCTAATATGTGAATTTAGTGAAAAAGAATTGAAAGCATATTATGAAAAAAAATAAAGTTATATTTTTAGATAGAGATGGCACTATTAATAAAGATTTTGGATATGTTTATAAAAAAGAAGATTTAGAATTTCTACTTAGAGTTGTAGAAGGATTAAAACTATTACAAGATAATGGTTACATGTTAATAATTGTTACTAATCAATCTGGTATTAGTAGAGGATATTATTCTTTAGATGATTATAATATATTTAATAATTATCTTATTAATGAATTAAAAAAGAATAGAATAGAAATAAAAGAAGTTTATATGTGCCCTCATAGAAATGAAGATAATTGTGAATGTAGAAAACCAAAAACACAATTATTTTGGGATGCCATAAAAAAATATAATATTGATTTAGATAATTCATATGCGATAGGTGATAAAGAAAGAGATTTAGCTATTTGCAATGAAACAAGTATTAAAGGTATATTACTTACAGATAAGAGTAATAACGATTATATTTGTAAATCTAATTTATATGAAGCTGCAAACTATATTATAAAAGATGGGAATGATTTAAATTGAAAATTTTAGTAGTATGTCAACACTTTTATCCGGAAAATTTTAGAATTAATGATATATGTTATGAACTTGTAAAAAGAGGTAACGATGTAACTGTATTAACTGGATTACCCAATTATCCTAAAGGTAAAATATTTAAAGGATATAGATGGTTTAGAAAAAGAAAACAAGTAATTAATGGTGTAAAAATTAGAAGATGTTCTTTAGTAGGAAGAGGAAAATCTACATTAAGAATGATGATTAATTATATGTGGTTTGCTATTTTTGGAAGCATAAAAGCACTTTTTATGAAAAAAGATTTTGATATAGTCTATGTATATCAGTTATCACCAATTACCATGACATGGCCAGCCATTGTTGTTAAAAAAAGAAAAAAGATTCCACTAGTTATTCATGTACTTGATCAGTGGCCTATATCAATAACTACTGGTGGAATAAAAAAGACGAGCTTAGCTTACAGAATACTAACTAGATGGAGTAGAAATGCTTATAATAAAGCAGATTTAATAACTTGTAGTAGTAAATCTTTTAAAAAGTATTTTAT
>AUXO010019052.1_pt1 | contig 13402 bp, 12 predicted proteins | sample 768731 | NCBI WGS metagenome assembly AUXO01 (sample SAMN02715735, study PRJNA202380) | gut metagenome | biome: sheep rumen | host: Ovis aries | place: New Zealand: Palmerston North
ATCTTATCTTCCGCTATAGTATATCTCCTGATGTAATCACTCATGACGTTCATCATTTTCTCAAATGAAGCGTTTCTGTCCGAAAGAATACTCGCCTCATCACTTGTAAAGCCGGCAACAATCCAGTACCCTACAGTCTTATTCTCAACAGTTATCGGATAAGCCGTGATCCTGCTGTCCGGATGTCTGTCATCAATAGGAATATACTTTCCTTCTTCATCCACATCAAGAAAAGCTGCAGTCTTTATCTTTTCAAAAAGCTCTGCATACTCCGGTCTTTCAAACATGTCATAAAAAACGCCCAGATAATTATCCGGTCCCGCAGGCCCTTCAATGAGCGATCCCGATGTATCAACTATTGCAGAATAAAGACCGGTGCTGTTAGGCAGAGCATTAAATATAACATCCGCTACAGTGTCTTTGAAAAAATCCGAACCTATACTGAAATCCAGTTCATTTTCCCGAAGCAGTTCTTCAACTGCAACTGCACTCTGCTCTCTGACAAAGAAGATGATTTCTGCATCATCTTCGCTTGCATCAATAATCTTTATACTGAGGTCAACCTGACGTACAACCCCGTCATCTCCGATTATCCTTACTGCATAATTAATATCCCTGTTCTCTTTTCTCGCCAGAGCCACGGCTTCAACAAATGCAGGTCTGTCTTCTACATGGATATAATCCTCAGGAAGTTTAAAACCGCTTAAGAGAACCTTCTGATTGATTCCCATATCCTTGGCATTCGGAGAAATGTACGCCATCCTTCTTCTAAGAGATCCCACTTTAGAGAACCCTACCACTAATACAACACATCGAGACTCTTCAAGTCCTGCAAGTAAATATTCTGTTTCTGATTTCACCCCGGGTTCTCCTTCCTCAAATGAGAATCGGGACATTTTAGATTACTAAAATGCCCCGCAAAATACTAAGCTTTAATTATTCTTCGCTAACACTTACTTCGCCGAAAGCGCTGTCTGTAAGTTCTTTTGTCCTATTGCAGGCCTCTGAAACATTTTCTACAGAAGTTATAAGCTGTGAAACAAATGCACTGATGCTCTCACATTCTTTCTTAATAGCACTTCTTGTTCTTGCAACTTCTTCTCTGGTAGCCGCCTTCTGCTCTTCGCAAGCTGAATTTGTACGGCTTATCTGCTCTTCACAATGAGCATTTGTAGCTGCAACCTTCTCAGCACATTCTGATTCTGTCTTTGCTATAAGTGCATTAGTCTCTTCTCTTGTTCTTCTGCTGAGTTCTTCGCAGTTAGCATATACAGAACTCTTCTTCTCTGAACAGTCAGTCTCTGTATCCTGTCTTAACTTTGCACATTCATTCTGAGTATTGATCTTAAGAGCCTCGCACTGAGCTGTTGTCTCATCTATCATCTGCTGGCACTGAGCATTTACTTCTGTAATCTTCTCTTCACATTCCTGATTGGTCTTCTGTGTAAGGATATCAGCTGACTCTCTTGCTGAAAGAAGTGTCTTTGAAATAGACTCGTATCTGTTAGCTGACTCTATATCTCTCTGTTTATATGTATCAAGTTCAGCCTTAAGTCTGTCAATCTCACCCTGAAGCGATTCATTTACTTCCTTAAGATTGTCGATAGTGCCCTTTGATTCATTAAGATTAACCTCTCTCATAGTATGAAGGTTCTTAACTGTATCACTAAGCTTTGCTGCCTTCTCCTTAAGTGTTGAAATTTCCTCCTCAAGCCTTGCCTCCTTAGCCTGAGTTTCGCTCATATATGTATCAACCTGCTTCTTATAAGCATCTACCTGTTTTTTATCATAGCCACCGAAAGAAACTGACTTGAACTGTGCATCTAACATAATAACTTTATCCCCTTTCAAAGCAATACTTTCAATTGATTTACGGACAAAAGTAGTATATCACATGTACATTTATTATGCACTTACTTTTTTCTTTACTTTTGCCACTCTTTTATTTATATTATTAGGGATAGTTTTAATTAAATCGTCTCTTGGAGGACTTAAATATGCTTACTGAAAAACTTAAAAAATTCACGGCTGTGATCCTGCTTTTTTCACTTATTTTCTCACTTGCCGGATGTAGTGTGAACCAGCACGAGGCAAAATATAAGACCTACATCGAGAGTCTTATCACAGCAAATTATATCGGAATTTCCAAGGATTATATAAGGGCTACAGGTGCATCCGAGGATGATGCCGAGGCTCTATATCTCCAGAATGCATCCAGACTTGCCAATAATCTCAGCGCTTACTATGATCTTGACATTTCCGGCGACCACGTACTGGCTCCCGAAATGTTTGAACTTGCTAAGAAGATTTACTCAAAAACAAGATTTTCCGTAGGTGATGCTTATAAGGAAAATGAAGTTTATTACGTCGATGTAACTATAAATCCCATAAACATACTGAATCAGACCGATGCAGAAGTAAGAGAATACGTCGATAATTTTAATACCAGAGTCGCAAGCGGCGAATTCAACAACTACGAAAGAGAAAAGTACGAAAATGAATTTGCACGCGGCATAATGGATATTCTCTCAAAAGCTTCTGACAATATCGAATACAAAGATCCGGTCACTCTTAAAGTAAGGATTCTTACGAATGATGACTCCTTCTACATAAGTGATGATGACTTCAGAGCAATCGATGCTGCGATTCTTTCAACCACAGCTGTTTCCGACCCAAGCGAGACAACGGAGTCTTCGGAAGAGTCATCAGATGAAGCATCCGAAGAAACGACAGAAGAATAAAAAACTATAGTGTTTGTATGAAGTGCTCGATACGTCCCATGGCTTCCATCAGTTCTTCGATTGAATATGCGTAAGAGATTCGTATGAAGCCTTCTCCACAATCGCCAAATGCATTTCCCGGAACTACTGCGAGCTTTTCCTTTTTCAAAAGATTCGTTGCAAATTCATCGCTTGTCATGCCGTATTTGCTGATCCCCGGAAATACATAGAATGCTCCGAATGGCTCAAAACAAGGCATACCCCACTCTTCAAATTTAGAAAGAAGATATCTTCTTCTTTTATCGTATGACTCGCGCATTCTCGCGATGTCCTTATCCCCTTCTTTTATGGCACTGATTGCTGCATACTGACTGGTAGTCGGCGCACACATTATTGCAAACTGATGTATCTTTGTCATCTGCTCTGCTATTACCTTAGGAGCAAGTGCATAGCCAAGTCTCCAGCCTGTCATTGCATATGCCTTGGAGAAACCATTTATGATTATGGTTCTGTCCTCCATCCCCGGAAGGCTTCCTATTGTGGCATGCGGTGCATTTCCGTATGTAAGTTCCGAATAAATCTCATCGGAAATGACAAGTATATCCTTCTTTGCGCAGATTTCGGCTATAGGTATAAGGTCTTCTCTTGTCATTACCGCCCCCGTTGGATTGTTCGGATACGACAGAATAAGAACCTTTGTTTTTTCCGTAATAGCCGCTTCAAGTTCATCTGCTGTGAGTTTGAAGCTGTTTTCATTTTTAAGATTTATGTTTACAGGTTTTGCGCCTGCAAGAATCGCACACGGAACATATGAAACATAGCATGGTTCGGGGATTATAACCTCATCGCCGGGATTTATGATAGCACGAAGTGCAAGGTCTATTCCTTCACTCCCTCCGACTGTGATAAGACATTCCTTTGCCGGGTCAAAACTTACGCCGTATCTTTTCTTATACCATTTGCATATTTCTGTCCTAAGTTCGAGAAGACCTGAGTTTGAGGTATAAAAAGTCTTGCCCTTCTCAAGCGCATAAATGCCTTCATCCGAGATATGCCACGGAGTTTCAAAGTCAGGTTCACCTACTCCAAGTGAAATTGCATCCGGCATTTCACTGACTATATCAAAGAACTTTCTGATTCCCGAAGGTTTCAGATCAACTACTTTTTTACATAACATATCTCTCATGCCAACACCTTGTTCCTTTCATCTACATCTCTGTCTATCACGTAAGATACATTGTGATCTTTGTATTTCTTAAGGACAAAATAAGTAGCTGTTGAAACAACCGTCTCCATCGGCGCTATCTTGTTATATACGAAATGTGATATATCCTTAAGTGTATTGCCCTCAATTATAAGATACAGATCAGACGTTGAGCCTGACATAAGGTAAACGGAAGACACTTCGTCAAACTTGGAAAGTCTCTCTGCTATCCTGTCAAAGCCCTCACCTCTTATCGGTGATATCTTAACTCCGATAAGCGCAGTCACCTTATCCTTATCAGTCTTATCCCAGTTTATCATTGTGTGATAACCACAGATAATCTTCTCCTTTTCCATTGCCTGAATTTCCGCCGCAACAGTCTCTTCATCCTGACCTATCATTGCGGCTATATCCTTCGCCGAAAGTCTGCTGTTCTTTTCGAGTATCTTAAGGATTTCCTCTCTCATTTTATATCCTCCCATATCTTTATGATTCAAATAGTAGCATGAATCACTGTTTACATGTAAAACTAAGTGTTACGGAGTGATGTATCGCTGCATCTCCCCGTTATTATATCTTATGACCTTGCTCTTATCCTTTGTGAATGAACCTATATCTGCAGCAGGAATACCCTTTTCCTTTAATCCGGTAATAAGTAAACTTACATTACTTTCAGGCACTGCCGCAAGTACACATCCCATTCCGTTCATGGTATAGGGGTCAGTCTTTTCATATTCCGCAATCTCTATAATCTCCTGAAGCATAGGAATATCATCATGAAGCACATCTATTCCGAGCCCGGCATAAACCGACATATCATAAAGTGCGCGGTAAAGCCCACCTTCCGATACATCATGCATATAAATACCTTTCACCATGCTGCGTATATATCTGCAAGTATCTATGCAACAGAAATGTCGTCCATGCCCTAGTAGTTTACATAATAACTCACTTGAAAAAATTTTAGAAAGCTCTTCTTTTTTAGCATATGCACCGGTTACTGCATCGTACAGTCCTGTATAACCCGCAAGAACTATTCTGTCATTTGCGCTTATTCCACTTACTGTATCTATTCTCTTTCTCTCGTCATCCGGTACAGATTCATCATCATTATCTATCTGCTCTTTATATAACCCGTATGCATTTATTGATATAATATAGGACTTTGGTTCAATCATCCCAAAGACCCTGCTGTCGCCATGAACCAGGCTTACTCCAAAGCTGCTTGCAGTGTTTTCAACCGAAAGCATTTCATTTCTAATTACATCCTCGGAAACGTCGGTTCCTGTAAAAAGTGTCATAGATATGTAACTAAGTTTATCACAAGCTGTACTTAGGTTATTAATCGCACGGATGACCGCCAGTTCTCCCACCATAGTTCCCGGAATCAGCGGTTCTTCGCTTGACGCAGTCCCCTCTGCCATGCACCTTCCATCCTCTGAAATCAGCGCATCAATTCCATGTCCTGCCCCTTCTTTTACTCCGTGAGTCTTTCTTCTGGCATGCTTAAGTATACTTCTTTCTAAAATTTTATGATCAAACTTTCCTGCTTTCATTCTGATTTTCCAAGTATTTCCCGAACTATCCGGTAATTAAACACCTTTGATTCTCACCTTTGCTTATGGTGTCATAAAAGGGATTAAAAGTACTTATTCTTTTAATCCCTCAAAAGTTAGCATTAATTAGTATTTTATGTATTATTCCTCATCCACATCACCGGAAGCATCATCCTGCTCTGTAGCATTCTGTTCAGTGGTACTGTCCGCAGTCGGTGTTTCAGCAGGCTGATTATCCGAAGGCTGTGCAGGTGTCACGGTTGTTTCTGTTGTTCCCTGCTGCTGCGTAGCCTCCGTAGTTTCCGTTGTGTCGGATTCACTTGTATCTTCAGGAGCTTCGCTGGTATTTACAGAAATCTGCGCCGGCACCGCATTATAAGTACTTGTGTTGATCTTTATGGATTCCGTAAGATTTCCGTCTACATATACGTACTTCCAGTACTCTGCAACATATCCTGTTTTTGCGGACTGGGTCTTAACTCTTGATCCCGGCGGAAGTGTAGGATCTTCGATAATCTGATCCTCACCAGGTGTAAGAGTCTGAACCGTCTTTGACTTAAATTCAAGTTTTCTGTTAGATGGTCTTGTTTCTTTGCCGTATATCTTAAATGTAACGTATCCGCCGGCACAATATCCTTCGATATAGATCGGCGCGTCAAGATTATTTACAAATTCAAGGTCCTTAACAGTTCCGGAGATTGCAGCGTCCATGGCAAGGTCAACATAGTGAACCGTCATTCCATGATTCTGCCTTCTGGTAATTGAAACCTCAGCACGAAGAAGAGCATTATAAAGAGTTGTCGAAACCTGACATACTCCTCCTCCGATTCCCGGCTGAACCTTTGTTCCCGCATAAACAGGAGCATCAAAATATCCGTTATCCGCGGTTATCGGGCTTATCTTTGAATGTACCGATAGTCCCTGTCCCGGGAAAAGCACTGTCCCGTTAAGAAGCGATGTTGCTCTCTCGATATTCTTCATTCTACCTGATGCACTGCTGTAATTGGTGGTAAATTCACCCAGAACATCTTTAATTGAATTGAGTTCCTGCTGTTTCTCGCTTGTTCCGTCATTTATAACGATATCAGCTGTTACGGCTTCACCATGCCAATCGGTATTAACTATGCTGTCTATCGCTTCAACTGTAGCAGTAAGGTCTACAGATGAGGATGAGCCAGTCACCTTAACCGATACTGTTCCATCGTCATTCTTTGTAAGTTCATATTCATTTCCCACATGAATCTTGCTTCCCAGCTGTCCTTCCACGACATTTGAAAGATTTTCTTCCCTGACCGATACTGTAAGAGGGACATCCTTTCCCTCTTCATTTATCTGCATGGATTCTTTATATCTCTCAAGAATATTGCCGCTGTTCCCAAGCTCTATAGCCTTCTTCACTGCATCTTCGGCATCATCGAAATATCCCAGATCATGCATAGTGGTAGAGATATCACCAAAGCTGCTCTTTAAGGTGACTTCCGTATCTTTAAGCTTTCCGGAAAGCTCCTCTATCTTAGTTACAGCCTCTCCGTATGAAAGTCCGCCGACATCTACACCGCATATGGAAATGTTACTTTTTATGTGAAGGTTTCTCTCATCATAATACGTTGCATCACCATCGCTTGCTTCTTCAGCATGTGAAAATCCAAGATTTAAGCCTGATATAACAAGCGCAAGAGCCATGCATAGAAGAGATACTCTTTTCAGCAATACATTTTTCTTTTTCATAAATTTTTAAACACTCCTAATGAACAAGAAGTCCAATTACCATGGCAGCTACTATAAGTGCACATATGATTCCTGCAACAAGTCTCAGCTTCTTGCTTTTTTTACTGAAATCTATCATTTCTTTTTCCTCCGATATTTGCTTCGCGTAATACATACTCGCTTCGCTCGCACATGATTCACTTTGTGAATCATGCCTATTTTATCATATAATCTTAGTTAGTCAATGGAAAGAGCCATTCTTCATACTTTCTTACGTTTTTTCCGCACGTAGTCCGCACACACCTCACTAAGTGCGCATCCTTCGCATTTCGGGCGTCCTGCGATACATGTACTCCTTCCATGTGCTATTATCTGAAAGTTGTATAATATCCATGCTTCCTTAGGAAGTATCTTCATCAGATCAAACTCTATCTTGGTGGGGTCGGTTTCTTTTGTAAGCCCGAGAAGCCCCGAAACTCTCTTTACATGAGTATCCACCACTATGCACGGTTCACCAAATACATCTCCCCTGATGACATTTGCGGTCTTTCTCCCGACCCCGGGCAGGGTAACAAGCTCATCTATATCCTTCGGAACTTCACCACCGAACCTGTCAATAAGGGCATTTGCACAGCCTATTATATTCTTTGCTTTATTATGATAAAACCCTGTGCTTTTTATATCCTGCTCAAGCTCATGCAGTTCTGCATTTGCAAAGTCTGAAATCGAAGTGTACTTCTTAAAAAGATCCTTTGTTACTATATTGACTCTGGCATCCGTACACTGTGCAGAGAGAATCGTGGCAAAAAGAAGCTGCCATGCATTTTCATGATCAAGATAGCATCTTAAATCTGTCCCATATTCCCGGTTTAATATCCCGACAACCGCAGCCGCCCTCTCTTTACGTGTCATCTTATCCCTCTACCTTTAAAATGTACCGCCCGGTCTACTCATCTGCTGTATTTTTTCCAAGTATATAATTCACAAACTGCTGGGCAGTTCTTCCTGAGAACCCTCCGTGGGAAACTTCCCATTTGTTGGCTTCCTTAAGAAGCTCGTCCATATCGTATTTCACATCAGGATGTCTCTTCATAAGTTCAGTTACTATATTCTCGAATTCTTTCTTATTCGGATTCATATAACCTATGGTTATACCGAAACGGTTTACAAGAGACATTTTCTCCTGGAGCGTATCCGATGTATGCTTGTCAAGATCGACGTCGTTATTATCCGACCAGACCTCACGTATCAGGTGTCTTCTGTTGGAGGTCGCATATATGAGCACATTATCAGGTCTTGCCTCAAGTCCTCCCTCGATAACAGCCTTTAAGTATTTATACTCAACTTCAAAATCCTCAAATGACAGGTCATCCATGTAAATGATGAATCTGTAATTTCTGTTCTTTACAAGAGAAATTACATTCGCCAAGTCCTTCATCTCATGCTTATAGAGTTCTATCATTCTAAGGCCTCTGTCATAATACTCATTGATTATAGCCTTAATGCTTGTGGATTTACCTGTACCGCTGTCACCAAAAAGAAGACAGTTGTTTGCAGGTCTTCCCATCACAAAAGCTTCTGTATTGTCCCGGAGCTTCTGCTTCTGCAGCTCATATCCCACGAGATCGGAAAGCAACACATTATCCGTATTTCTTATCGGAACAAACTCTATACCCTTTCCTTCTTCATGATTTATCCTGAAGGCTCTGTTCATTCCGAACATTCCCACGCCGTACTTCTCATAAAACCGGGTTACTATGTCCAGCATTTCACTTCCGTCAGCCGCATTTGCCAGCTTATCGGAAAGTTCTCTTACCTTTTCACTTACATTTCTGTTAAAGAGCTGTTCTCTTTTTGAGATTGCCTTATAATCAGTTATTACAGAAAATGAATTGATCCCGAGAGTTTCTTCTATCCTGCTGAAATCATAGTGAAAGAGCTTATAGAATATTTCCATATCAGAAAGTGCAAAGACCTCTGCGCTGCCTATTATCTTTTCCTTTCTTTCACAGGTAAGAGCATAAGGATTTTCCTGCATCATAATGGTAAATGCAAGGTAATCCTGCCAAAGATTATTATTAAAAGCATAAGATGTTGCGATGGAAAGAAGCCTTCTTATCTCGGTAAAAATCCTGTCCTTAAGGATTTCCTTATCACCGAATTCAGGCTTATACTCATCAAAATCTCTTATGATTCCGGCAAGTTTATTCAGGACGCTATCCTTGTCCGTATCTCTGTACATTACAAGTTCTGATAAAAGTCTGTACATACATTTCTCCTTATTAACCTTTACCAAGCTTCTTCTTTATAAAACCAATGAACTCCGAAAGCTCAGGTGTCTTAAACACTATAGACATTACAAAGTATACAACGACTCCTATAACAAAAAGACATATAAGTTCTATGAGCTGCGAAATCTTACGCCCGTCGCCAAATGCATTTTCAAAAAACGGTGTAATCAGCATAAGCACAGCAAACATCACTCCTGCCGCTCCAAGTATCCTTAATAATGAATTGAGAATATTTCTTCCCCCGAGCTTGCCCATCCTTCTTCTGAAGAAAAATGTAAGAAGCGTCATACTTGTAAAACCGGCAATTACATAAGCAAGCGCAAGTCCGGTCACTCCAAGAGGTCCGACTAAAAGGAATGAAAGCACCGAATTAAGAATCATTATGAATACATTGATAATTACAGGCGTATCCGTGTTCTTTGTTGCATAAAAGCCTCTTATCATTACTTCTCTTACGGAATAAGCAGCCACGCCCAATGTGTAGATCATAAGCAGATACGCAAGCGCCTCTACGTCACTTTCTCCGAATTTACCTGTCTTATACATAACCCTTATAAGCGGAACCCTGAGCGATATCATTCCCGCTACAATAGGGATGATAATAAACAGCACTGTGCGAAGACATCCCGTAAATGTATCGACAAATTCTTTCTTCTTTTCATTTGCGAAGTAACCTGTAAGAGTCGGGAATACGGAAAGTGCGATCTGCATGGCAAAGATACGTATAGGAAGCTGGATAACTGTCTGAGCCTGCTTCATAAGAGTAACCGTACCTTCTTCAAGCCCTGACGCAAATCTCTGATTAACTATGAGGTTTATCTCCATAACGGACTGACCTATAAGAACAGGTATAAGGAGTCTGAAAAACTTTTTGACGCCCGCGTGATGAAAACTAAATGTCGGTCTTATCCTGAACCCCTGCCCGATTACAAAAGGAATCTGGATTACAAGATTCACAAATGCACCGATAACTACAGCAAGTGAAAAACCCGCGATGCCAAGTCCGAAAACTTCCGATATGGCAAGTCCTCCGAATATAATGACAAGGTTATAGCAGATACCGCCCATTGCAGGAGGTGTAAAACGTTTATATGACTGGAGTATTCCCTGTGACAGTCCCGTAAGACACATAAAGAAACACTGTCCGAACATTATCCTGGTAAGCTTTACGGTAAGAAGAAATCCCCCCTCCTCAAACTTAACAAGGAGTCTGACCAGCTGTGGTGTGAATACCATTCCAAAAAGACATAGTCCCGCAGCGAGAACTGTCACTATGGAGATTATAGTATTCGCCATCTTGAACCCTTCTTCATCCTCATTTTTGGCAAGATAACTGCTGAATACAGGAATAAATGCAGAGCTTAGTGCACCGCCCACCAAAAGAGTATAAACATAATCAGGTATAGTGAATGCGGCAAAATATGCATCGCTTTCTATTCCCTTACCGAAAGTTGCCGGAATGATTATATTTCTGGCATAGCCAAGAAGGCTCGATATAAGTGTTGTAAAAACTAAAATGCCCGCCGACTTCATAACCGAGTCGGCGGTCTTCTTTTCTTTTAATGACATCAGATTTCTCGTTTCTTTAATCTACTGCATTATATATGCATCGATTCCTGCGGCTGCTGTTTTTCCTGCACCCATGGCAAGGATAACTGTTGCCGCACCTGTAACTGCATCACCACCGGCATATACACCTTCTCTGGATGTAAGCCCTGTCTCTTCACTGGCAATGATACCGCCCCACTTCTCTGTATCAAGTCCTTCTGTAGTGGACTTAATAAGAGGATTCGGTGATGTACCGATTGACATTATCATGCAGTCAGCTTCAATTTCATTAAATTTACCTTCAACAGGCACAGGTTTTCTTCTTCCTGATTCATCAGGATCGGAAAGCTCCATAACCTGACATTTTACTGACTTAACCCAGCCATCTTCACCTATTACTTCAACCGGATTATTTAGGAATGCAAATTTAATACCTTCCTCTTCTGCATGTAGAACTTCCTCCGCTCTTGCAGGAAGCTCAGTCTTTGTTCTTCTGTAGACTATTGTTACGTCTGCGCCAAGACGCTTTGCACATCTTGCTGCATCCATCGCAACATTTCCGCCGCCTACTATAACAGCCTTCGTAGGACGCTTGATAGGTGTTTCAGCACCTTCCTTGTACGCCTTCATGAGGTTTATACGTGTAAGAAATTCATTTGCGGAATACACTCCGTTAAGATTCTCACCCGGAATATTCATGAATCTCGGAAGTCCTGCTCCGGATCCTATAAAAACAGCCTCATAACCAAACTCATCTTTTAATTCGTCTATGGAAATGGTTTTTCCTATAACGACATTTGTTTCAACCTTTACGCCCAGAGCCTTGAGACCTTCAATCTCTTTTTCAACTATGGATTTAGGAAGACGAAATTCCGGAATTCCGTAAACAAGAACTCCTCCTGCAAGGTGAAGAGCTTCGTATATAGTAACATCATAACCTTTTTTCGCAAGGTCTCCGGCACATGCAAGTCCTGAAGGACCTGAACCTACGATGGCAACCTTATGACCGTTCGATGCCGGCTTCTCAGGTTTATCCGTTACATTTGCCATATGCCAGTCAGCGACGAATCTCTCAAGTCGTCCGATGGCAACGGGCTCACCCTTTATACCTCTTACGCACTTCATTTCACACTGTGTTTCCTGTGGGCATACACGACCGCATACGGCAGGAAGAGAACTGTTTCTCGTAATAATCTTATACGCTTCCTCAAACTCTCCTTCTGCAACCTTTGCGATAAACTCAGGTATGTCTATATGTACGGGACAGCCGCCAACACAAGGTCTGTTTTTGCAGTTAAGACAACGCTTTGCCTCGTCAATCGCCTGTTCCTTTGTATATCCGAGAGCTACCTCGGAAAAGTTCTTATTCCTTACATCAGGATCCTGTACTGGCATTGGATTTTTATCCATTCTCATATTCGGCATACTACTTTACCTCCTGATTCATAAGGTTACAATTTTTCTCTCGCTTTGCCTGCTCAAAAGGCCTATAGGTTGAGGATCTAGCCATTGCCTCATCAAAATCAACGAGGAAACCATCGAAGTCAGGTCCGTCAACGCATGCGAACTGAGTCTTTCCTCCGACTGTAAGTCTACAGCCTCCGCACATTCCTGTTCCGTCAACCATGATAGGATTCATGCTGACTATGGTCTTGACGTTATACTTCTTTGTAAGCTGTACAACGAATTTCATCATTATAAGAGGTCCTATGGTGATAACCTCATCATATTCCTCACCGTTTTTTATAAGCTCTTCAAGAGCATTTGTAACAAGTCCTTTAGTTCCCTTTGAGCCGTCATCGGTCATAAGAACATACTTATCACTGCATTCTTTAAACTTGTCTTCAAGAATTATAAGGTCTTCACTTCTGAAGCCTACTATTGAATGAACCGTAACTCCCATATCATGAAGTTTTTTTGCTATAGGATAAGCTATGGCACAGCCAACTCCACCACCGACTACGGCAACCTTCTTAAGTCCTTCTGTTTCAGTTGCTTTTCCGAGAGGTCCCACAAAATCCTGAACCGCGTCACCTTCATTTAAGGTATTAAGAATCTGTGTAGTGCCACCGACTATCTGAAATATTATATCGATAGTTCCGGCGTCTCTGTCATATCCCGCAATAGTAAGCGGAATTCTCTCGCTGTCACTGAAAGGTCTTACGATTATAAACTGACCCGGCTCCGCCTTTCTTGCAACAAGCGGTGCCTCAATTGACATCAGGGTGACTGTAGGATTCAGTTCCTTTTTCTTTACAATCTTATACATTGCTTATCCTCTCACTTCACTTAAACAAAAAATAAAATAGCGGAGACGGAGGGATTCGAACCCTCGTGCCCCGGAGGGCTAACGCATTTCGAGTGCGCCCCGTTATG
>AUXO017268502.1_pt1 | contig 13402 bp, 11 predicted proteins | sample 768731 | NCBI WGS metagenome assembly AUXO01 (sample SAMN02715735, study PRJNA202380) | gut metagenome | biome: sheep rumen | host: Ovis aries | place: New Zealand: Palmerston North
TGTTCTGCAAGACGCTCATACTTGGTTCCGGGCTTGCCGTAGTTGGCATACGGCCAGATACTGATACCGCCTCGTGGCGTAAAGATTCCGGTAACCTCGATGTAACGCGGATCCATCAGCCTGATAAGGTCTTTCATGATTACATTGACGCAATCTTCGTGAAAGTCTCCGTGGTTACGGAACGAGAACAGGTACAGTTTGAGACTCTTGCTTTCTACCATGCGACGGTCTGGGATGTAGCTGATGCGTATTTCTGCAAAATCCGGTTGTCCAGTGATTGGACACAGGCTGGTAAACTCGGGGCAATTGAACCGTACCCAGTAATCGTTTTCGGGGTGACGATTCTGAAATGATTCGAGTACTTCGGGTGCATAGTCTTGACTATACTGTGTCTTTTGACCTAACTGGTGCAGGCCTTCGTCTTTTCTGTCCATAGTGTAATTTTGGAGGTTATATCAGCTCAAGTTGTAACATTTTGCTTAATTCCTCAATGCCGTGGTTGCTGGCAAGCAGTTGCTTGTATAGTCCAGGCTTTGATATCTTTTGCCTGATTTCGTTTATCTCTGCGACTCGCACTTGCAGGTCGAATGTATCGTTTCGCAATCCCTGACGCATCGTTGCAAGTATGCTTTCCTTCATATTGTTGAGGTATTGGGCAATCTGACCGTTACTGGCGGTAATCTGGTAACAATTGCCGTTTACCTTAACAGGTGGCATGTTGCGCATGCGTATGGCCATAGCCTTTCTTTCCTTGGGCATTTCGTTTATCATCATATTCCAGTTGCGTATCACGTCGTCCTCGCTGAACGGCGTTGCAAGCTCCAGGACCTCTGATGTGGACTCGTCAGTTTCCTGTATTTTTTCTTCATTATGAATGCTGGGGCCCAGTCTTCCATATTTGAATGTCGTGACCTTGGGCAGCCTGTGACTGTCTTGTGCAGGTTGGGGGATGGTATCCGTGCGTGTCTCCCTCCTGGTATGTGCTGTAATTGGCCGGGACTTGAGAACCGGTGCCGACACATTTGGCCTGGATACTGGATCATGGTGTATCCTGGCCTTGAAAATGGGTTTTAATATGCGTATGGGGCTACGCCCCGCGCCAGGTTCGTCGTCTCCCTCCAGGGTAATCTGTGCACATTGTATCAGGCATATCTCTACCTGAAGACGCTTGTTGTGGCTCTGGCGATATGCCTGGTCGCAGTTGTTGGCCAATTTGATTGCCCGGTATATGAACTGGAGATTGCACTTTGCTGCCTGCTGGATGTAGCGTTCACGCATTTGTCGGCTACATTCGAGCAGCGGCTGTGTAGTCTCGTCTCTGGCTACAAGCAGCTGACGCATGTGGCTTGCCAGACCTGCGATAAAGTTGCCAGGGTCGTATCCTTTCTTTATAATCTCATCAAGCAGAAGCATGCATGGTTCGACCTTGTTTTCAATAAAATTGTCCACAAGTTGAAAATAGTATTCCGTTGAGAGTGCATTGAGGTTCTGACATACTGTCTCGTAGCTGATGTTCCCGCCAGAGAATGCTGCCATCTGATCAAAGATGCTGAGTGCATCGCGCATTCCGCCATCTGCCTTTTCGGCAATAAGGTGTAATGCTGCCTCGTCTGCCGTATATCCTTCCTTTTGTGCAACTTGCTGAAGATGTCCGACTATCCGGTCGACAGTTATCCTGCTAAAATCGTAAACCTGGCAACGTGAGAGAATGGTTGGAAGTATCTTGTGCTTCTCTGTCGTCGCCATTATGAATATCACATAGTGCGGCGGCTCTTCAAGTGTCTTGAGAAATGCATTGAAGGCCTGGGTCGAGAGCATGTGTACCTCGTCTATGATAAATACTTTGTATCTGCCTGTCTGGGGAGGAATCTGAACTTGTTTTATCAGTTCGCGAATATCCTCGACGCTGTTGTTGCTGGCGGCATCAAGTTCGTGTATGTTCATGCTGCGACCTTCGTCGAAGCTCTTACAGCTTTCGCACTGGCCGCAACTTTCTCCGTCCGTCTGTGGTGACAGGCAATTGATGGTCTTTGCAAAGATACGGGCACAGGTCGTCTTGCCAACTCCACGTGGCCCGCAAAACAGGTAAGCGTGTGCAAGCTTGCCGCTGTGAATCGCGTTCTTCAAGGTCGTCGTCAACGATTGCTGGCCTACGACGGAATCAAATGTAGCTGGCCGGTATTTGCGAGCAGATACTATGTATTCTTGCATTTTATAATGGATTGTATTTGAATTCTGACATAGATATTATGTGATACAAATTTAGGAATTTTTATCGTTAATTGACGTACATCAACTCTTTTTTTTCTATCTTTGTGACAAAAATAACCTAATACTTCTTTTCTGTATTATGAACAGGATGCATTCTCTGGTTGAATTCATTGGAAGGCATAAGTATGCTTTTACGGTGTTTTTCATTATTATGATTGTCGGCCTTCTGGATGAGAACAGTTGGTATAACCGTTATCAGCGTTTGCAGAGTATCAGGGAACTCCGTATGGAGATGCAGGCTTACAGAGACCAGTATGACCGTGACACAAGGGAACTGGAACGACTGTCACAACGTGACTATGTAGAAAAGTTTGCACGTGAGCGCTATCTGATGAAACGTGACAATGAGGATGTCTATGTCATATCGCAACGTCCTGATTCTATCTGGCAAGAATGAAGTTAATACTGCGTTTCCCATACTATGCATACCAAGTATTGATATGCTTTCCTGTGTTGTTGATTTCTACGATACTTACAGCCATTGTCACATTGGCGGGGTGCTCTGTATCTGATGCCCGATGGTGGGGGTATTATCCTCCTATGATATGGAGCAGACTAATGTGTAAGGTTCCACTCTTGAAAGTGTGTGTAGAGGGGAGAGAAAACCTGGATCCGAAGCAGTCTTACGTATTTGTAGCAAACCATCAAGGTCCGTATGATATTTTCTTGATTTACGGGTGGATAGGACGTCCGTTCAGTTGGCTTATGAAGAAGGAACTGGCGGATATTCCAATATTAGGTAGCGCTTGTCTGAAAGCCGGTCATATCCTGGTGGATAAAAGTGGTCCCAAGGCTATCAAGAATTGTCAGGACCAAGCGCAAAATGCATTGCGAAACGGCGGATCTATTGTCGTTTTCCCGGAAGGTTCGCGTACTTTTACCGGACATATGGCGCATTTCCGACGCGGCCCTTTTGTGTTGGCTAATGAAATGCGCCTACCTATCGTGCCAATAACGATTGACGGCAGTTTTCAGGTACTTCCCAGACAGAAGGGTTTTAATTTCGTGAACAGACATCCCCTGCGCCTGATTATCCACAATCCTATTCCATTCCGCGATGATATGGATGGCATTATAAGTGAATCCTACAGGGTAATCGAGTCTGGCCTGCCAACGGAATTTCAGGGATTCAGAGAAAATCCTGACCAGTGAGTAGTTTCCTCCTTTGCTACGGAAATATTTTCCGTACTCCAGAGTCCGATATCATGGTCTTAAAGGTATCGCTGCAATGCGTGACTGATGCCGACCGCCTTCAAACGGTGTGTTAAGGAACTCGTCCATTATGGCGCGTGCCATATCATTGTCGATAAACCTGCCTGGCATTACTAAAACATTTGCATCATTATGCTGACGGGTAAGGTGTGCAATCTCTGGCATCCAGCATAGTCCTGCACGAATGCCTTGATGCTTGTTCAGGGTCATTGATATTCCTTCGCCAGAACCACATATCGCAATTCCCGGGCAGACATCGCCTCGTTCTATTCCTTCTGCTAATGCATGACCATATTCGGCATAGTTACAGCTGGCTTCGTCGTATGTGCCGTAGTCCTTGTATTCTATGCCTTTTTCGTTAAGGTATTCCTTTACGAATTGCTTCAGCTTGAAACCTGCATGATCTGAGGCTATACCGATTTTCATGGTTCTATTCTGTTTATAGGATTGACTTTGCTTGCTTATATACGTTCTCTGCCGTGTAACCGAGTTTCTCGTCGAGAACCTTGTATGGTGCAGAAAAACCGAAAGATTCAAGTCCATAGACAAAACTGTCTGGATGTGCTCCGACGAGGAATCCCTCAAGATTAACCGGAAGTCCTGCACTGAGTCCGAAAACCTTGGTACCGACAGGGAATATCATACGCTGGTATTCTATAGGCTGCTGGCGGAAGAGACCTTCACTGGGTGCGCTTACCGTGCGTACCTTGTAGCCGTCCTTACGCAACAGGCGTGCACCTTCGATAAGCGTGCTTACCTCTGAACCGTTTCCAACAAGGATAATATCCGGATTTTCGTCGCTTTCCGCGCTGATGTATGCTCCTCTGCGTACTTGTTCGTATGGCGTTCCCTTGGGAAGCGGAACGATGTTTTGCCGCGAGAGTATGAGGGCTGTAGGCGTATTAGTGTTTTCCATAGCCATCTGCCAGCATATTGTAGTTGCATTGCAGTCTGCCGGACGAAGCACCAACATGCTGTTACGACCACTGTGGTTCTTCAGCTTCTCCATCAGACGAATCTGTGCTTCTTGCTCGACAGGTTCGTGTGTAGGACCGTCCTCGCCGACGCGGAAGGCATCGTGACTCCATATAAACTTAACTGGCAGTTCCATCAATGCGGCCATGCGTATCGCCGGTTTCATGTAATCACTGAAGACAAAGAATGTTCCGCATGCCGCAAGCATACCTCCGTGTAGCGTAATTCCTATACATACGCATGCCATCGTCAGTTCGGAGACTCCAGCCTGCAGGAATCCTCCTGCATAATTATCACGTGTAATTACTGTTGCACCGCCCTTGATAAAACCGTCTGTCTTGTCTGAATTACATAAGTCAGCGCTGCTGACAATCATATTGGGAACTGTCTTTGCAAGCAGTGACAGACATACACTGGATGCATTACGCGTAGGTTCTCCTTGTTTCTGAATGACTGTGTCCCACGGTATGTCCGGCAGGCGTCCTGCAAACCAGTCTTCCTGCAATGCGGAGATGTCCGGATTGGATTTTGACCATGTCCTTTCCTCCTCATGACGCTTTGCTACAATCTTGAGGAGTTCCTCATGTCGTTTCTCGTACAGTTGCCTTACTGCCGGATGAATTACAAATGCATTGTCCGGATCGTATCCAAGATGCCTGACAGTATTGACATAGGCATCGCCACCTAATGGAGCTCCATGTGTCTTGCACGATCCTTCGTAACTGCTGCCATCTGCCTGCAGAGCACCTTTTGCCATTATACAATGTCCTATGATAAGTGTCGGCTTTCCGTTGCGCTGAAGTGCCGAATCGAGTGCGTCCCGTATCTCTTGAACATTATTTCCGTCTATCGTCAATACGTTCCATCCCATTGCATGGTAGCGTAATGCCGTATCTTCGACAGTAACGACACGTGTCTCCGTGCTGAGCTGGATATCATTTGCATCGTAGAACATTACAAGGTTGTCCAATCCCAGTGTGCCTGCAATGCGTGCCGCACCATGTGAGATTTCTTCCTGAATTCCACCATCGCTGATATAGGTATAGATAGTTTCCTTGTTGAAAGTTTCGTTTCCAGTACGGGCGTATAGGCATTTGGCTGCCAATGCAGCACCAACGGCATAGGTATGTCCCTGACCGAGCGGGCCTGAACTGTTTTCAATCCCCCGCGCGTAGTTTAACTCGGGGTGTCCAGGGGTGGGAGAGCCCCACTGACGTAACTGTTTGAGTTCTTCAAGTGTATATTTTCCTGCAAAGGTAAGTACGCTGTACAACATTGGAGACATATGCCCCGGATCAAGATAGAAACGGTCACGTCCTTCCCAAAGCGGATTTGCAGGATCGTATATCAGGTACTCGCTGTAGAGTACGTTGATGAAATCTGCTCCACCCATGGCTCCACCAGGATGTCCGCTTTTGGCTTTCTCTACCATTGCTGCCGTAAGTACACGGATATTATCTGCAGCAAGGTCCAAGGTTTCAATGGAATTCATTGTGTTGTATTGTAATAGTTTGTATTGCAGGAGGTTGATCTCTAAAGGTGGTAGTATTTGAGTTGCCTGTACATTTCCCAATCAAAGGAATAAAGTGAGGCTGCGCGCTTGCTGAAGGACTTGTCTTTCTTTCCTGTTTCCGCAAAGTATGGCATTTCCTTTAAGCGTTTGCGAAAATTGCGCTTGTCAAGTTCTACGCCAAGTATACCCTCGTACACGTGCTGTAGTTGCGTAAGTGTAAACTCCGACGGCAGCAGATTCATGGCCACTGGTGTATAACCGATTCGGTCACGAAGGAGTTTCAAGGCTTTTACCAGCATCTTGCCATGGTCAAAATGAAGGTGTGGCAATTCCTTGAGGCTTACCCACTGACAGCCGTACTTTTGAATCAGCTTTGTGTTGTGCAGCTTTTTGTTGAGCAATGCATAGTATGCCGTACTGATTACACGTCCTCCCGGATCACGGTCTATTTCTCCAAATGTCTCTACTTGTTCAAGAAAAACGTTTTTCATGCCTGTGCGCTCGAGCAGGACACGATGTGCGGCATCGTCCAATGATTCGTCTGCACCTACAAATCCGCCAAGCAATGTCTGTTCACCTATAAAAGGTTCTATTTTACGTTTTTGTAGCAATACCTGGATTTCATTATTCTCATATGCAAAAATGATGCAGTCAACGGCAACATAGAATTGTGGGGTGCCTGCATAAATTCCTTTTGCCATTTCCAAATAGCTTGTAAGATTAATATTATTGAACAAAGGTAGTAATTATATTTGTATATTTGGATGTATATGTGACACTTTTTAGTAAAAAATAAAGAAAAAAGCTCCAATCTATGTTATTAGACCAGAGCTTTTTATGAAATGCAGTATGTTATTTAGCAGAGCTTGCGAGAGCCATCGCCTATTACAACATCTATTACTATTGGCTCTTTGCCGTATTTGGCTGCATATTTTTCCTTAACTACCTTGACGAAGTTGTCGTATAGCTCGTTTGCAACCAGATTGATCGTACAACCTCCGAAGCCTCCGCCCATTATGCGGGAACCGGTAACGCCACACTCCTTTGCTACGTCGTTAAGGAAATCAAGTTCCTCGCATGACACTTCATATTCCTTGGACAGGCCGTAGTGTGTCTCGTACATCTTCTGGCCAACCGTCTCGTAGTCGCCACGTTCCAGGGCATCACAAACGGCCAATACACGATCGACTTCTCCGATAACGTAACGAGCGCGCTTGTAGTCTTCTTCCGAAACTTCGGACTTAACCTCGTCAAGCAGAGACATATTGGCATCGCGCAGTGTCTCGACCTCGGGATGATGCTTGTGGATAACCGCAGCCACACGCTCGCAAGAAAGACGGCGATCGTTGTATGGGGAGCCTGCAAGTTCATGCTTCACACATGAGTTGACCAAAACAAGCTTATATCCCTCAGGATTCCATGGGAAATATGCAAACTCACCACTACGGCAGTCAAGGCGCATAAGACTGCCTGCCTTGCCATAGACGGAAGCGAACTGATCCATAATGCCACAGTTACAGCCTATGTACTTATGCTCTGTACGCTGACCTACCTTGGCCAACTCCATTTTTCCGATCTTATTGTCTCCCCACAAGTCATTACATGCAAATGCAAAGCAACTTTCGAGTGCTGCACTTGAACTCATTCCTGCGCCCAGTGGCACATCACCGGCAAAGGCTGTATTGAAACCTTCCACAGGAACACCCAGCGCCATCATCTCGCGACATACTCCGTAGATGTACCTTGCCCATGTTGCCTTGGGGCCTTCCGGATCGTCCAACGAGAATGTAACCTTATCTTTCAGGTCAATGGAGTATGCATTTACGTTCCGTGTGCCATTTGGCTTGATTTCTGCAATCATTCCTTGCTGGACAGCACCTGGGAATACAAATCCATTGTTGTAGTCTGTGTGCTCACCAATCAGGTTGATTCGACCCGGTGAAGCGTATACACTGCCTGTCGTTCCGTCAAAGTGCTTGATGAACCGACTTCTGACATCATCAATCGTAAGTCTCATAGTATTAAATTAAAAATTAAACTTTATTATATTACTTTTCTTGTACCTTGTTTTGCGGCCTGCTGCCAATCTGTGCATAGAACAAGAGATATGCTGCACAGAACATTACAACCCAGAAGCTTGACATATATCCTGCCAAATCTGCCACGAAACCCTGTATGCCCATCATTACGGCACATCCGAATACCATAGTCATAAAAATACCAGATGCTATTGCCGTGTATTTTCCAAGTCCTTCTACAGCCATGTTGAATATAGCTCCCCACATGACTGATGTGCAAAGACCTACGAGCAACATTGCGAAGATGCCGACAGGTACTTCTTGTGTGATTACTGTCAGCGTAGACCAGTTGACTCCAGGGAACGGAACGAGTATATCCGTTGGCGCAAACATACCGAATCCCACAAGAAGCAATGTTGCAGTGCTTACCGTCGTAACCATGGCACGTGCACTGATCTTAGAGCCTATACTTGCACCTACAAAGCGTCCGACCATCATGCTTGCCCAATAGACGGCAACCAACAGGCCTGCAATAGCAGGAGTCACGCCTGTGTCAATCAGATACAGATTTACGAAATTGGGAACACCGACCTCAATGCCCATATACAGGAATATGGCCAAAGCACCAAGCGCAAAGTGACGATAAGCCAATGCCTTGGGTATCATGCTCAGATCAACAGGCGCCTGTTCCGGCTCGTCAATCTTTGTAAAGCATATAACGACAAAGGCTACCACAAATATTGCAAGGGCTATCATAAGGGCAGGAGTGGCATCTGACATTTTTGCCTTCAGTGGATCTGCAATAAGTGCTCCCATCAGAATGTAACATCCGACGGCTGCTGCGGAATTAAAGACACCTCCAATCTGAATCAGCTGATTACCGCCGTTTCCACCGCCACCCAAGAGATTAAGCATCGGGTTTACGACACAATTCAGGATGCACATACATAAACCTGCGAGGAATGCTCCGCAAAGATATACGGCAAAAATAGTACCTACTCCTTCGAAATAGCCGCTGGACCACTGAATCAAAATTCCGGCGATTCCCACACAAAGGCCGATAAGTGCCGTTGACTTGTAACCGAACTTTGATATCAGCATACCGGCAGGAATGCCCATAACGAGATATGCTACGAAATTACCGTAATTGCCTATTTGGGCAAGCACGTTGGAAATAGGCCCCTGTGCCTTGATTATCGTTGCCATCGGAGAACACAGGTTTGTCACGAAGGCAATCATTGCAAAGAGTGCAATCATGACAATGATAGCACCCCATTGTTTTGCTTGTTTAGCCATAAATTAAGTTTGTTTAGTTTGTTTATTGAATAGTCTTATCTTTTTCCGAATACTGGAGTCCTTATTTCACGCCGAACTTGTAGACAGTCTTCTGCGTATATACTTCGCCCGGTTTTAGGACACAGCTGGGGAAATGCGGGTGGTTGGGGCTATCGGGGAAATGCTGTGCCTCAAAACACAGACCGGAGTACTTGCCAAACGTCGCGCCATGCTGGCCGCTGTAGCCGTCAGCCCAGTTATCAGAATAGAACTGTATCGCCGGCTCTGTCGTCCATGTCTCCATGGTACGACCGCTTTCCGGTTCCCACAATATAGCAGCGAGTGAGAGTTCGCCCGGTTCCTTCTTGTTGAGCACAAAACTGTGGTCGTATCCGGTACCATTCCTTAATTGCTCATCTTCAACGGCTATATCCTTGCCGACAGGTTTCGGATTACGGAAGTCGAACGGTGTGCCCTCGACCTTAAGTATTTCACCGGTCGGGATAGAATTTGCATCAATGGGAACATAGAAATCGGCATTTATCCGTAAGATGCAGTCCAATTGAGACGGGGTAGGGGTGCCTATACCTGTCAAGGAAAAGAATCCATGGCTTGTCATGTTTACTATCGTCTTCTTGTTTGTCGTCCCGCGATAGTCAATGACCAGCTCGTTGTCGTCAGTTAGTGAGTACTTGACTGTCATGCTCAGCTCGCCAGGAAAGCCTTCCTCGTAATATGCCGACACATATCGCAGTACAAGTGCGTTGTCTTCTATCTGCTCTGCATCCCATACTCTGGCATGAAAACCGGTAGGGCCTCCATGCAGGTGGTTAGGACCATTATTGATCTTAAGATTGTATTCCTTGCCGTTCAGGGTAAACTTACCCTTACATATCCGGTTGCCATAGCGTCCGACGAGTGTACTCAGAAACGGCTCGGGACTGGATATGCAGTCCTGTATATTGTCATGTCCCTGTATAACATTGGCCATCTTGCCTTCCTTGTCAGGAACCATGATGGCCACCAGTGAACCTCCGTAATTCGTAATTGACACTTCCATGCCATTGGCATTCGTAAGAGTGTACAGGTCCGTATCCTTGCCTTGTACGACTGCCTGAAAGTTTTCGCGCTTCAGTCCAGAAAGCAATGTTTTTTCCATTGAACGTATATTTATTATTGGTTTCATTTCAATGCAAATATAACAAAAAAGGACTAAAGTCCAAACTTTACCCTTGGAAAATTACAAGTGTGACAGAAAATCAGCGACTATAAAAGTACTTCCTCCTACAAAAACACTTCCTTCACCAACATTCCTTAGTGCACTTGCATACGCACTTGCCACATCGGGGAATGAATTGCCACTGAGTCCGCATTGCCCGGCAATGAGTGCAAACTGTCCGACCGGCATGGCTCTCTTGACGGAGGCCTGCGTGAAATAGTACCTTGCATCTGCCGGCAACATTTTCAATACTGTTGCGACATCTTTGTCCGATACCATACCTATTATAATATGTAACGGATGAGGCAAAGTCTCAAGCTGCCTGGAAATATATTTCCATCCTCCTACATTATGTCCCGTATCGCATATTACAAGCGGCTTCTTGCTGATAACCTGCCATCTGCCCATTAGACCCGTCATTTCACACACATGCATAAAACCGTATCTTACGGCATCGTCTGAAACGACTATTTCCGGATATGTCTCCCTAAGACATGCCAACGCTGTCAATATTGTGTCGGTGTTGTGTTCCTGACAATAGCCTTTTAGCTCGGTTTCGTAATGCTTGTGCTCCTGCTCGTCGGCAAAACAGATTCTTGAATCCAGTCTGTCTGCCGTCTCGGCAAATACATTCCTGACTTCCGTATTACCATTTGTCTCGCCAATGACTACCGGAATACCAGGTTTAATTATTCCTGCCTTTTCGCAAGCAATCTTTTCAAGCGTATCGCCGAGAAACTGTGTGTGATCAAAACTGATGTTTGTGATTACCGAAAGCAATGGCAATATTATGTTGGTGCAATCCAGCCTTCCTCCAAGACCTACTTCTATTACTGCGATGTCGACATTTGCCTCTTCGAAATATTTAAAGGCAAGAGCCGTCGTCACTTCAAAAAAACTTGGATGTAACGTTTCGAGGTAACTTCGCTCTTCCTCGACAAACCGGACTACACGTTCCTTTGGTATTTTCTTGCCGTTAACCCGGATCCGTTCCCTGAAGTCAACAAGGTGCGGACTCGTATACAACCCTACATTATATCCTGCAGACTGCAGGATTGCCGCCAACGTATGTGACACGCTCCCCTTGCCGTTTGTCCCTCCGACATGTATGGTCTTGTATTTACGATGCGGATTCCCGAAATGTTCGTCCAACAGGTACGTATTACATAATCCTTCCTTATACGCACCAGCCCCGATGTTTTGAAACAACGGGGCTGAATCGTAGAGATATTCTATCGCATCCTTATATGACATGTAATTTGCTTTTACAGATAATTATGAGAATATACTGCGGAATCTGTCGAAAAACGTCTTTCTTGTATTGGCAGACGGCTTGCAATTCTCACTGTGACGTAATTTTTCAAAAATCTCCTGTTCTTCCTTGCTGAGGTGTTCCGGGATGTAAATTGTGATACGAACTATTTCGTCACCATATCCATGTCCGTAGTTTTGCAATGCCGGCATTCCTTTTCCACGAAGACGCAGGACCTTGCCTGACTGAGTACCTGGCTCTATCTTGACCTTTACTTTTCCGTCTATGGTCGGAATCTCCACACTGCCTCCCAAAACCGCAGTCGGGAGATCAAGCAGCAGGTTATATATAAGATCCATATCCTGCCTGTGCAACTCCGGGTGTGGCTCTACCTCTACCGCGACCTTTATGTCACCTGCATATCCGTTATTACGACCTGCATGCCCCTTGCCAGGAACATTGAGAATCATTCCCGTATCCACACCGGCAGGAATCTTAACCTCTATCGTTTCGTCGCCGGCTACCACTCCAGTGCCTGAACATTGCTTACATTTGTTCTTGATCGTAGTGCCTACGCCTCCACATGCGTTGCATACACTCTGTTGCTGCATACGTCCAAACATAGTGTTCATGGTACGTGAGACATAACCGGAGCCATGACAAGTAGCACATGTGTCAGTCTTTCCATCAACACTGCCAGTGCCATTACATTGCTTACAGGTCATATTCTTGTGTACCTTGAACTTCTTGACTGTACCGCTTGCTGCTTCCTCCAATGTCAGGCGGACCTTTATTCGCAAATCACCTCCATGGTGTTTCTGCGGGCCGCCATAGCTGCCTCCTGAACCGAAGAAACTGTCGAATCCGCCGGCTCCACCTCCCATATGTCCGCCAAAAATGTCGCCGAACATGCTGAAGATGTCATTCATGTCGAAACCTTGTCCGCCTCCGAAGCCGCCGGCTCCGTCCATACCGGAAAAGCCAAACTGGTCATAGCGTGCCCGTTTGTCCTTATCCCTAAGTATGTCGTATGCCTCTGCTGCTTCCTTAAACTTTTCCTCAGCTTCCTTGTTGCCTGGATTTCTGTCAGGATGATACTTTATGGCCAATTTCTTGTATGCAGATTTGATTTCCGCATCTGTCGCGTTTTTGGCCACACCAAGTACTTCATATGGATCCCTTTGTGCCATATTATTGAGGTTTAAGTATTTATCTGTATATTACATCCCGACAACCACCTGGCTGTGTCGGATTACTTTATCGTTCAACTTATAGCCTTTGAGTGTGCAATCGATGATTTTATTCTTCAATTCTTCACTTGGTGCCGGAACTTGTGCAATAGCCTCATGGAGGTCGACATTGAAGTCCTCACCTTCCGTCTCAATGGCCTTAACTCCCAGTTTCTCAAGTATTCCTGTGAATTTCTTACGTATCAACTCCACGCCTTCGACAACCGCACTGACATCGTCAGCCTTCTTCATCTGTTCAAGGGCGCGTTCCATATCATCCATTACAGGCAGGATTGCCTTTATCGTCTTTTCGCCTCCGTTGAGAATCAACTCGGCCTTTTCTGCCATCGTGCGCTTGCGGTAGTTGTCAAACTCGGCAATCTTGTACAACAACTGTCTTTTCAACTCGGCAATCTCCTCCTCCGCCTTGCTTGTCGA
>AUXO018733640.1_pt1 | contig 13402 bp, 14 predicted proteins | sample 768731 | NCBI WGS metagenome assembly AUXO01 (sample SAMN02715735, study PRJNA202380) | gut metagenome | biome: sheep rumen | host: Ovis aries | place: New Zealand: Palmerston North
CATATCATTGTGTCACCATATGGAATATTTGTTGTGGAAACTAAAAATATGCGTGGTGTCATCATGGGCTCTGAAAATGCACCAGAATGGACGAAGTTTTGTCGTGGGCATAGTGTATCGTTCTATAACCCAATTATGCAAAACAGGGGGCATATAAACGCATTACGGCATAAATTAAATCTGCCAGCGGATAAATTTATCTCGATAATCGCTTTTTCCAGTCGTGGACGATTAAATATATCTAAAACATATGTTCCGGTTGTATATATTTCACAATTAATTGGAAAAATAAAATGCTATCGTGATATTAAATTATCGCCCGCCCAGGCCAATCAAATTGCCCGGCAAATTCGTCAAATGAAATTATATAAACAGGTGTCTAATCGTGAACATGTGCGTGATGTCCACAGGGCCATCGCCAATAAAAAATAATGATATTAATATTTTTATTTGAAAAAATTATAAAAATTAAACCATTGTGTTGGTGCAGATAATATTGCCTTTTCCAAAAATACAGCAAATTCATTTGCCATATTATTCACATTTTTATCGTCCAGTTTTTTTACAAACAATTTATATTTTTCTTTACCTGTATTTAATAAAATTACGGCAAATACAGGATGCGACATAGATTTTGCAAATCTGAAAACCCCCATTGGTAAATCACAACTTTGTCCCAATATTTTAACAGAAATTGTCTTGCCCGGGGCCCCCGCAGAAATTCTGTCGCCAGCCATCATAACCAAATCACCATTGTTCAAAAAATCGAACATTTCTGTTGCGGTTCCTATATTCATATCTTCAACTGGATGAATTACCGTATTTTTACGCACAGAATGTTTTGATATAAATTTGTGAAAAATACTATTCTGTCCAACCTGTTGAAACGCATGCATTTTTATGTTCCTGCTATCAGGCAATGCCGCCAATGCTTCGATATTGCCAATATGACTGCAAATCAAAAAAGCACCCTGATTGTATGAAATTATATTTTGAAATTCGTTCCAATCTTGATTTTGTTGTACGGCAAATTTTATGCGATTTTTTTTATCACACATGGCAATCATTTTATCAACCAATGAATATGCAAATTGGCAAATATGTTGTGATGCAGAAAATTTTGATGGTTTCATATTATGCTGAATTTGGTATTTATTCAAAATTTCTTTGTATTCTGTGGAAAACTTGCGTGCAGATTTTGCACTGAATCCTATTATTCTGGCAACAACCCATACACATGCCTTGATAAATCGCACCCCGAAAATTTTATACACAAAAAACAACAGATTTAACCGAAAACTGCCTGCGCCATGTTCTTGTTGTTGATACCAATTTCCTGTATTCAAAGTGACTTGCCTTTGTTATTTTTTAATCTATAATTTGCTTATGCAGATATTTATAGCAAATATTGATTCAATAAGCAAGACCCCCGATGTATACGCGGCATTGTTATCGCCAAAACATCAGGCGCGTGTGCGTAAATTTCAAAATCAAACCCGTAAATTACAATTTATATTGGGGCATTTGATGGTTGATAATTGTGGCAAAAAACACAGTTCAATTGCCCACAAAGATAAATGGGTTGTTGTTGCGGCTGCTTCGAATACTTTGGTTGGTATCGATATAGAAAATACGACCATTGAACGTGATTTTGTTAATGCGGCTGAACTGATGAATTTACCAATACCAAAATCTTTGGGTGAATTTTATAAAATGTTCACACAGGCCGAGGCATCATATAAACTGGGCGCCACACCAAAATTTACACGTTTTACGCGACATGGTGATTATTTGATTTGTATATGTGCCACGCGCAGTTTTAAATTACCACACATGCGCAAATTTAATGCAAAATCACTGTTGATTGCGGAATAAAAACAACGAAATTATATATCCTAATGCCAATCCTATTCCTAATGTAATTCCCATCGAATGAATTAAAAAGAAACTGGCGAATCCTAAAATTCCAAAACCAAATAAACTGGTCAAAAACGAAAATAATACAGGCTTGATTTCACGATTGTCCACAGCATTTATATGAAAAATAGAATAATCCAATGTTAATCCAATAACAATAAATAAACTCAATAAATGGAAAAATGTTATTGGTTGATTAAACCAGGTTAATATCGATATTGTTAAACCACTGGCCAATATTGGTGGGGTCAAATAAATAAATGCAGATTTCCCATACAGTACCAATAATAATAAAATCAAAGCAATTCCACATGCCATTAACAGTACATAAGATTCATTCGAATATTGTTTCATTAAATGTGTCATTTGTTGTGCCGGTGATACAGTAATTGCGGCAGGATTATTTGTTGAAAAATCATTAGCAACATTGGCAACCAGATATACAAACTTACCATCATCAAAAACAAATTTATCAAAAATACTGCTAATAATTTTACTGTTTTGAATATCAGAAATTTGAATGTTTGGTGTGTTTACAAATTTTGGGGTTGTGCGCAATCCTAATTCATATTTTATTTTTTTTGATTGCGATTTGTATAATTCACGAATTAAATTCTGATTTTCTGTTTGACGTTCTTGTGACGGTAAAACACTGGATAAATCAAAAAAGTTCCCGGATTCATTTTTTATAGATTCTGATACCCCCAACACATCATTTAAATTTTTGCCTCGCATTATTAGAAACTTTGACGTATTTATGCCACTTAATTTTTGCAGTTCTGTTTCAGCCTGTAATAATTCTGCGTTCGGTTTATATAATTGCGACATATTATTTTGTGTTTTTACAAAAGGCAATGTGGCACATATTGCAGCAATTATAATACATAAGAAACAATTTCTATATTTTGATGGAACGGATTTTGGAATGCTGATATGTGTTTCTTTTACAGCTATTTTATTAGGCATAAATATCAACCACCCCAGATAAATAGCCGTTAATCCGGTAATTGTAAATACAGAAATTTGTTGCAATAATGCCAGCCCAGAAAACATCAATGGCAAAAAACAAACAACGGTTGTCAAAAAAGAATGAAAAATATTTCTATAAACATTTTTTTGATTTTTATGAATTAACGCACTAATAAAATGAAAAGAATAATCAACCCCCAGCCCAATTAAAGTCACACCAAATACAAACGTTAAAATATGGGGTTGCGCGAAACATAAAAACAAAGCAACCGACCCAGCAAGAAATCCAAAAGCCAAACTTAAAACGACCGGTATCAATGTTGTGTTTTTACGGAATAACAGCCAATTTAACAATACGGTCATTGCTATTGCCAAAAAAGAAAATACACTCAGTTGTATTTTACTGGTTTGTGTCATATTTGCTGTATGCATCGGTACCCCAGACGTCATAATTTGTACACCAGGAGCACTATATTTTTTAACAACAACTGATAACGCATTAACATCTTGCACTAATTGATTTGTATCTGTGGTGTTAACATTTGCAGAAATCAGAATATAATGATTTGGCATATTATATTGCCATAAAAAACCATCACGCAATCCCCATTTTCCATTTGCTGTCTTTAATTCGCTTACATAATTTGTCGTCAGCAAAAAAGGGTCCTCTTTGACCGACAAAATTCCCGGTGTCATAGATCCAGAAATGGTTGCAACTGCATTATTAGTTATTTTTTGAAAATCACCACGTTGTAATAATTTACGATAATCGTATCCTAAAAATGAATTTTTATGTGCACCCAGTTCTGTAACAATATCAGATAGAGAAATGTCAGAATTTATAATGGATATATTATGAAATTCGGGTGTTGATAAAACATTTGTTATATTGCCAGCAACAGTTTTTGCATTATCCAGGTCTTCTGATTTTATAACAATATTAACAACATTTGAAAATTTTGTGGTCAATTCATTAACAGGCCAATTCAAACCTGTATCTATATTTACCAAAGAATTAATATTTGTTTGTACAGATAAAGGCATACGCCACCAGCACAAAACAAAAATTGCGCATATGCAAATACAAGCAAATAAAATTCTTTTAACATTTAATTTCATCAGGTAAATCCACCGTCATACGTTTGAAATTTATGGTAACAGTTGTGCCATTTTTATATATAATTACCATCTGATGCAAATCTTTGATGTCACCTGCAAATGTTATTGCTTCCAAGAAATCTGCAATTGCAGGAACTTTTGGTGTTGCCATCAATGTCCAACCCGTTCCTTTTTTGCTTTCGGAATAATCAGCATTAAACGCCATTAAAAACATTGTCATATCGCCATTTAACATATCGTTTATCATGGATTGAATTTGGGAAAAGTAAGGCAAACTTGCCAATGCTTTCTTTTCATCGTTAACGCAATAAGAATCCAAAGTTGATGTAAATTCAAAAGAATTCGGTTTTATTTGTGTCCATTTAAAACCGGCGCCCTTTACAAATTTAACAGTGCCATTTGCATGGAATGTTTTAACAGATTCAGGCATTGTTTTTGATTGATTAAAACTTGCTGATACTGTTCCTAAATTATCTGTAAAATTTTTTAATCTTGTAGGCATTTCTGTAATGTTTTGTGCATTCGCAGTTCCACATAAAAATACAGTTAATAAAAATAATTTTTTCATCTTTGCCCCCCATTTTGTTAATAACCACATTGGTAATCCGCAACATAAATAAATATGCATTAAACTTATATAAAAATTATCACGCCATAAATGAAAATGCGATACCCCAGATTCAGGGTATATAACACGTGTATCCGTAGTAATAATTTTAACACCTGCACGATATAATTTTACAACAATTTCAATATCAAATCCCATACGTAAAAAATGTATTGATGATAAAATCTTGTTTGTTAAAGCTATTGGGTACACCCTAAAACCACACATGGTATCAGGCATATGACGATTTAATGTTTCTATTGCCACCCAAAAATTTGTTATTTTGCGTCCCGCCAGCCGAGATTTTGGTGCCGAAGAATCATATACGGGTTGACCCATAATCAATGCATCAGGCGATTTTTTTGCCAATTCCAAAAATCGTGCTATGTCATTAGTATTATGTTGTCCATCTGCATCTATTTGAATGGCATTTGAAAAACCGTACTCAGCGGCTTTACGGAATCCAGTAATCATAGCGGCACCTTTACCACCATTTTTATCACGTCTGGTATATATAAATGTGTATCCAGAACAAATATCTTTTAATTTTTTAGATTGTTCTGCATCGCTGCCGTCATCAACAACAATAACTGGAACTTTATATTCTACAATGCGTTTTGCAACAGATGCAAAGGCATCTGCATGATTAAAACAAGGTACAATAATAACAGGGCGAAACATACTTATTCCTTTATAACAATTTTCCCAGCAGAATATTTTATATCGCCATTTTCATAATTGAAAGTAAATTCATTGTCAGACAATTTATTTAATTCAAAATGCACAGGTGTATCAGGTAAAATCAGACTTGAAAACTTTAATTTCAAAATATCATATGATTCAGGCGTTGTATTAAAAAATAAACGAATAAATTTCATGACAAAATGTAATTGAATAACACCGGGCAAAATAGGATATCCATCAAAATGCCCTTTGAAATATGCTGAATCCCCCAAAAACACCAGGTCCGCAGATAAAACTTTATCTGTTTTTATCAAATTTTGTGCGATTGGTTCGGCAACCCCAGAACGCAGAATTTCAATAATTTCTGATTTTAAAATTTTACCCTGGGTATTCATTGGAATAATATTCACAATTCTAATTTTTCGGGGCAGGGCAATATTTGGGAAAAAGTCAGCCAGCCAATTTTTTATATCTTGGACAAAAGCATGACGGCCATTTGAAATAATAAATTTTTTCCCCATGTCGTTTAATGTAAGTACGCAACCTATAACCACACGATTGTTTTGGGTAACAGTGGAAACATAACTGCGTTCAATAAATTTATGAGAATTTAATTTATCTTCGTATTCAGGTAAAGAAATGCGTTCTTCGGCAATTTTTACAATTCTATCGGCACGTCCTTTTAATAAAAACTGTCTATCATTTTGCATTTCAACAACATCAGACATTATATATGGCCGAATACAACAAAATTCAGAATCTGCAATAATGCAACGGTTTTCATCTAAACTTGTATTAACACCGTCAAATACAGTCCATTCTGCACCATTTTTTTGTTGTCGCCAGGCGACACCACCTGTTTCCGTGCTGCCAAAAATTTCAAAAGGCGATACACCAAAATTTTCTAATGCTGCTTTTGATGTTTGCGTTTCTAATAAACTGCCACTGGAAAAGATACCAATACAATTATCTTGAAATTTATACTGATTTTGATATTTAGTAATACTATCTAAAAAAGAAGGTGTCGTTGCAAACATAATTTTATTATATTTTTGTTGCGCATTCTGTAATTCTTCGGGTGTAAAAATCATGTCTGTATCAATAGCAACACCACCAGCCAAAGGAATTAAAAAACGCCACAATAAACCGTACATATGATATGGCGCAATAGAAGCAACCATTACAGGGTTCAAATCAAAATTAACTGATTGCATTTTGTTATGTTGTGCGACCTCGGCTGCTAAATTATGAAAAGTTTTGCAGATTTTTTTTGGTGTACCTGTGCTGCCAGATGTAAAGAAATAAAGTTTTCTGGCATCCATATCGCAAAAATTCCAATCATCACCAAAATTTTTGGTTGTATCAACAATATTAAAATTTTTGAATTTTACTTTTTGATTTGTCACGATTACATTTGTTGTGTCATATAAAGTATCAATGCTTTTTTCTGTTAACATCGCCGGTAAAACCACATCTTTGCCGGCCTGCATCAATGCCATAAAGTATGTATAGAACAAATAAATATTATCAGGAATAAACAGTATAACGGTATTGAAATTGATTTGTGAAAATACATTTGCCATATGTGCAACATCATGTGAAAATTCGCCAAACGAAATTTGTTTGTTTCCACAATGGAAAACAGTATGTGTTGGTGCAATATTACTGATAAAGAATTTATTTATTTCTGTGAACATTTGCAGCCTTTTTATGAATTAATAATTCGGCACCAATCATGATAGCAATCAAAATATAAGAAATCAAACCATTGAACCAAACCCATATTGCATTTGATAAAAATACAGTAATCAAAGAAATTACAGTTAACAAACCCATAAAACCGGCCCAAATATATGTTGCGTATTTCGTTTGTTTTTTTTGCTCGTTGTCTAAAATATATCCCATTTTTACAGCAAATTTTTCAATCACAGGTGTTCCACGTACAGACCCAGCAAACATTAAACATACACACAAATTCATAACCACAGGGTATAACTTCAAAAATATATCTTGTTTACATATAATCAATCCTAAACACAAAAACAGAATACAAAAAAACATCCATATATTTTTATTGCGTACAAGCGATATCCCAGCAACAGCCAATAAAAATATCGCCATAACACGCCAAGCAACCTGTGCTTTTAACGCAAAAAACACTATAAAAGGATACAGAACAGTAAACCCGATACCTAAAAGTTTAATGATTTTTATTAACGATTTTTTCAACTGCATCAACCATATCTTGTAAAGTACGAATTTGTTTAAAATCATCCGGTTCTACTTTGCAATTTATAACTTTTTGTAATCTTACGACCAAATCAACCGCATCAATAGAATCTAAATCCAAATCTTCAACTAAACGTGCATCTGGATTTAATTGATCTGCATTGATATCAAATTCTTTGACCAAGATATCTTTTATGTGTGTAAAAATTTCATCTTTTGTATACATCGTATGTTTACTCCAAAGTAATGTTTTTTGCATTGGCTATATATTCAGCCAAACTTGCCACTGATTTAAAATATTCCTTGTTGGCATCTTTGTCGGCCTTGAAATTAACATCGTATTTCTTTTTCAAAGCCATACCCAATTCCAACGCATCAATAGAATCCAATCCTAAACCTGTTACGAACAACGGTGCATTGGTATCAATGTCATCAGCTGTAATATCTTCTAAATCCAGGGCTGATATAATTAATTCTTTTATTTCTTGTTCTAATATTTCACGTTTCATAATTTTTCCTCAAATGCAGGATACAGCCTAGACAAAAAATATCGAAAAGTCAAGAAATTATGCCTAAAATAATACCATTTTAATGGTTTCTGTAATATTAATAGCAATTTTCCGTTTGTCGGTTGTGGTGTATTTTTGATACTTTAATATTCCACACAGAACAATATCATAAACAGATGTTTTGTTGCCTACATCCCACCATTTTTGTGTTTTTCCTAATACAGGGGGATTATTGGTTATTTTTATTGGTAAAATATCAGCACCACTGGCGATTTGTAAATAAGCAAAACCGCGGTGAATATGAACAGGGTTGCCTATAACTGTTCTGGTTCCTTCGGGAAAAACGACAATATTATATCCTTGTTTCAGTACACCCGTCCCACAATCGACAAATTCATCTGGCGCCATTGTATTAGATAGGTAAATTTTGCTGATAACCTTACGTACAAAGAAATTTTTGAATAAACTATCCTTTACAACACATACAGAATTAGGAATCAAAGAAACCAAAATTACAACATCAATTAACGATGGGTGATTTGCAATCACAATAGTTCCACGTAAACTTTTCAACTTTTTATATTCTGGACATTTTACTTTAATCAACCGCAACACAGACATCAACCATACAAAAGCCTTCCATGAAACATGTACAGTGTTTACAAAAATTTTCCGCTGTTTATCAGATTTGGACAACAATAAAATAACAGGAAATATAGCCGAACCAATCAATAATCCGCCTAATCCGAATATTCCAAAACAAAAAACACAAAAACAGGATCGGATAAATCTAATCATTTAGCATCGTCCAAGTTTTTGTTGATACGGAATTTGTTTTACCTGTTAAAAAGTTCGTCAATTTTTCCATTGTCAAAATATCCGCCTGTGTGTCCCCAGAAAGTACTTTTATTTTTCGTAAACCGTCGGTTTTCAACATAACTGCCAAACCAAATGCGTTTTGTGGCTCTTTTAAGACAGAATTATAGATTTCAGGACTATGTTCACCAGCAAAAACAACCATAACATCACCATCACTGGTCAATGCTTTTAATACCGCCATTTCTAATGTGTTATCGCCTGCAGCAATAGAAGTATATGTGTTTGTATTTTTGGTTAATAAAGAAAAAGCACCAGCCGCAGCATTATGTACAGAATTGCTGAACCCCGCAGGCGACATTTCTTTATCTGAATGAAATTGTCTTATCAATTGAATTGTTTGTTCCCATTCACCAAATCTGGATGCGAATACAACAGTGTAATTTTGCGTTTGTGGTGCAATACGACCAGCCAAACCGATTGCAATCTTTTCCAATCCTGTCATACGACGACGCATCATTGGTGGAACAAAAGAAACATCAGGCAATTTTTCATTGTCGCTCTCGTGCCAAATAATAAAGTCATCAATATATAGTTTTTTGTTCATACTTGAAAATTGTATTTTTTTATAGAATACTGGCATTATATAAGAATAATTGCTTTTTGCAAGTGGGTTTATAAATGACGGTAATATTACAAAATTTAGGATTCGTTTGTGCGTTGGGAAAAACGCATTCAGAAATCGTTGAAAACGCCAAACATGGTGATAAATCTGGTATGTTTCGTAATATGCCAATGGTCAATGAAATATCTGTGCCTTTTGGGGCTGTGGACATAGAAACGACCCAAATTATGCGTTGTTATGATTTGTTAAATGCGGCATTACAACAAATTTCAGGGCCTGTATCCCGTTTGAAAACAGCATATAACCCAGACAGATTGGGAATTGTTATCGGTGCCAGTAACACAGGCATTCACGAGGCACAACAGCACTTGAATGTCGTATTGGATACGGGCGCTTTCCCAGATGATTTTTCTATGGATGAAATAGAATTGTATTCGCCAACGGCATTTTTACGCGAAAAAACAGGTTTTTCTGGCCCCGCATATACTGTATCAACAGCATGTTCTTCCAGTGCCAAGGTTTTCCAAGATGCGCGTAATTTATTAGAACAAAATATTTGTGATGCTGTATTGGTTGGTGGTGTGGACGCGCGTTGCGATTTTGCATTAAATGGTTTTAATGCTTTATCTGCACTCAGTTATAAACATACAAACCCAATGTCGAAAAATCGTGATGGAATAAACCTGGGCGAAGGTGCCGCACTGTTTATAATGACACGTGGCACAGACGGTATAAAATTATTGGGCGTCGGGGAAAGTTCAGATGCATATCATTTAACCAGTCCCGATCCATCGGGTTCTGGTGCTGTTGCTGCTATGCGTGGGGCATTAAATGATGCGAATTTATCCGCATCTGATATAGATTTTATAAATATGCATGGTACGGGTACGATTGCAAATGATGCAATGGAATCTTTGGCGATAAACTCTGTTTTTGGTGAACGAACATTATGTGCATCAACCAAACCATTAACAGGGCATACATTGGGTGCTGCGGGTGCAATCAGTTTAGCATTATCATGGTTAATGTTGGAACATCAATTTGCGATACCGCATGTTTTTGATGGCGAATATGCACCAGATTGCGCAAAAATAAACTTGGCAACGATGCAATGTAATCATACAATTGATAAAATTTTATGTAATGCATTTGCCTTTGGTGGCAGTAATGCCAGTGTAATAATTGGACGGTGATATGGTGAATTATGATTTAACAAAACTTATACCACAACGTGCACCGATGATATTTTTATCGGATGTAGAAAAATTTGATTATGAAAATCAAATTTTGATTACCCGTATTGATATTCGTGATACAGATTTATTATACGATGCGTCAATTGGTGGGATTCCGTCTTGTGCTACATTGGAATTTATGGCACAAAGTATTGCTTGTTGTGTTGGATTAAATGATTTACACGATAAACCGGGGAAAAAGCCTGGGGTTGGTTTTGTTTTGGGGTCGCGTAAAATATCTGTGTTAACCCCAGTATACAACGTAAACCAGTCGTATTTTGTACATATAAAATCAATGTTTTGCGATGAAAATATTGCATCATTTGATTGTCAGATTTTTGATGAACAAAATAATTTGGTTGCAAACGGTGCATTAAATGCCTTTCGACCAGATGATATAAAAACTTTTATGGAGCAACAATGAACAAAACAATACTTATTACCGGTGCCAGTCGTGGTATAGGTCGTGCGATTGCCTTGTATTTGGCAAAAGCAGGATATGATTTAGTTTTACATTACAATTCCAATATTGCTGCGGCAACAGATACACTAAACCAGGTTAAATCATTGGGTGCAAATGCACGGTTGTTATGTTTTGATATTGCAAATCGCGAACAAACGGAATCTGTGTTATCTGCCGATATTACAGAAAATGGGGCATATTGGGGAATTATTTGTAATGCTGGTATAACCCAAGATGCACCGTTCCCATCCATAGATGGCGATATGTGGGACAGGGTATTACACACAAATTTGGATGGTTTGTACAATGTATTACATCCTTGTGTTATGCCAATGATATCTGCACGTCGTGGTGGTCGTATAATTGCATTGTCATCGGTATCAGGTGTTATGGGAAATCGTGGCCAAACAAATTATGCTGCGTCCAAGGCAGGTATAATTGGTGCATGTAAATCTTTGGCGTTGGAACTGGCAAAACGTAATATCACAGTAAATTGTGTTGCACCTGGGGTTATTGAAACAGACATGACGGCGGATTTGCCTGTGGATATTATTGAACAAATGGTTCCGATGCGTCGTACCGGGAAACCACAAGAAGTTGCCAGTTTAATAGCATATTTGCTATCAGACGATGCGGCATACATCACGCGTCAGGTTATATCTGTAAACGGGGGATTGATTTAATATGTCAAAACGGGTTGTTATTACAGGAATGGGATTGGTCAGTGCGCTGGGAAACGATTTAGACACCGCGTTTAATCGTTTGCACGAATATAAAAATGCAGTTTGTGAAATGGAAAATTTATCTGCAATTCGCGGATTAAATTCTCATTTGGCGGCACCGGTTGATTTTACCACCCCAGAACATTTTACGCGCAAAGTTTTACGCACAATGGGGCCTGTTTCTGTTATGGCAGTATATTCTGCCGAAAACGCATTGCGTGATGCTGGATTATTGGGCAGTGATGAAATTACCAATGGACGTACTGGTGTTGCATATGGTTCATCGTTTGGTTCTGCTGGCCCGGTTGCTGACTTTTTTTCGATGGTTAAAACTAATGAAATTGGTGATGTTACATCTTCGTCATATATCAAGATAATGCCACAAACAACGGCTGTGAATATATCATTATATTTCAAAACCACAGGTCGCCTAATCCCCAGTGGTACCGCATGTACATCGGGCAGTTTATCTTTGGGATACGCATATGAAAATATAAAATCTGGTGCCCAAGATATAATGATTGCGGGTGGTGCCGAAGAATTAGATGCAACCCAGGTTGCAGTATTTGACACATTATATGCCACCAGCACAAAAAATAATATGCCTGATAAAACCCCATCACCATTTGATGCAAATCGTGATGGCCTGGTCATAGGATGTGGTGCCGGAACATTAATACTCGAAGAACGCGAACATGCGATTGCACGTGGTGCCAAAATTTATGCTGAAATTGTTGGTTTTGGTACAAATACAGACGGTACACATATTACCCAACCAAATCCTGATACGATTGCACATTGTTTGGAATTGGCATTGGAATCTGCAAATTTGAAATCCACAGATATAGGTTATATTTGTTTGCATGGCACAGGCACTACTTTTGGTGATATTGCAGAATCTGTGGCAACGAACCGTATTTTTGGTGATTCTGTCCCAGCCAGCAGTTTGAAAAGTTATGTTGGACATACATTGGGTGCATGTGGTGCATTGGAATCTATTTGGACAATTCAAATGATGAACAACGGTTGGTTTGCCCCAACATTGAATTTAAATACATTAGATGAAAAGTGTGGTAAACTGGATTACATAACCGGTTGTGGTCGTAATTTTGATACAGATTATGTGATGAACAATAATTTTGCATTTGGTGGCATAAACACATCATTGATATTTAAAAAATAGGACTTATGTCTGATTGAATAAATACCTGACGATTTGTTAAAATACCTATTGTGGACGGATAGCAGATCAAAAGGGAGAAAAATAAATGTTTACTCATGAAGACTTATGGAATGCTATCGAAATACTCGCGCGCAAGAACAATATGACCTGCAGCGGACTTGCCAGGGCCAGTGGTTTGGATCCAACGACATTTAACAAATCCAAACGTGCGTCAAAATATGGTCAACCTCGGTGGCTATCAATGGAAACAATATCCAAAGTATTGACTGCGACCAATACATCCGCAGACGAATTTGCCGATATGTTTCCGCATAATTCTGGTTT
>AUXO010009998.1_pt1 | contig 13401 bp, 7 predicted proteins | sample 768731 | NCBI WGS metagenome assembly AUXO01 (sample SAMN02715735, study PRJNA202380) | gut metagenome | biome: sheep rumen | host: Ovis aries | place: New Zealand: Palmerston North
ACGACGATGCTGTCGAGGCGGCCAATATCGTAGAGCGGTCCTTCACCTGTGACGGCAGGGGGGACAGCGGCGGAGAAACGTATGCGGTTGAGGTTGGCGTGGCGGAATACAGCTTCGCCCATCGTGTCTAACTGGCTGTGTATGGTCACCGTGCGCAGATTGTTGGCGCAGGCGGCAAAGGCAAGGTCGTTGAGTTTTCTCAGCGTCGGAGGCAGGTCGAGGTGAGAGGCAGACATGGCCCAGAAAGCCGCGTACCCTATTTCCTCAACAGTGTTGCCCCATGTGATGGAGCCGAGACGAGGACACGAATTGAAGGCCTCCTTGGGAATGACACGGAGCGAGTCGGGAATCACGATGGAGGTGAGCCCTTCGCACCATGCGAAAGCACCTTCTCCCATCGAGAGCAGAGTCTGGGGCATGGTGATGGAGGAAAGGTGGCTGTTCTCGGTGAAAGCAAGAGCACCTATCGACTTCATGTGTTCCGGCAGCACAATGGTAGAGAACGAGCAGCCACTGAAGCAGTTGTCGAGGATGTCGGTCACTCCCTCGGGAATGGCGAGGTTTCGTACCCAGGTGTTGTTCTCGAACCCGCCAAGGACTTTTACATTGGAGTTCAGCGTCACAGTGACGCCCGACTTATGGCACGAGACCAGCGTGTCGTATCCCGCGCTGTAGAGCATCAGGCCGTCCATCACATAATGAATGTTGCCACTGGCGATAGTGAGGTTGGTTAGTTGAGGGCAGTAGGAAAAGGGACAGATGCCGATGCTGGAAACGGTAGAAGGAATGACCACATTGTTGACCGCCGAACAGCAGTTGAAAGCAAAATCGCCGATGGAAACCATGCCCTCAGGCAGGGATACGGAAGTTGCACGGCTGTTGAAGCCAAATGCCATCTTGCCGATATGCCGTACATACGAGGGTACGTTGATGGTGCCGTTCACCCCATCGGGCACTATGCAAAGCGTGAGGCTATCCTTACTGTAGAGCCAGCCGCCGATGGAACGGTAGCGAGGATTGGTCTCGTCCACCGTGATGCTGGTCAGGTTCCTTGCCCAGAAAGCTGCATTGCCATATTCTTCGAAATGCGCCGGAAGATGCAGAGACGAAATTCGGGAATAGAGAAAGGCGTGGTCGCCAAGGGTGCGCAGTGAGTCGGGTAACAGTAGAGAGGTGAAATTACAGTTGTAGAAGCAATACGAGCCAATGCTGCGGACGGTCGCTGGAAGCGTCAGGCTGCTGACATTGCCGCAATCTTCGAATGCCGATTCGGCTAATGCCGTTACGGTGTATGTGTAGCCTCCATGTTCCACCGTCTGCGGTATTGTAACGGCGCCACTATAGGGATTGTTCAGCAAGTTGTAGTATGGCTGCACCTCGACGGTCTGTCCCGACGTGATGCCGTACACGATGCCGTCAGACACAAAAACCTGACCCATTGCTCGAACACACAGAAACATCATAACAAGAGCACAAATTCTTTTCATATTCATTATTTTTATTATATGTGATAAGTATTCTCTATTTTCCGCAAAAAACTAGATTAAATATAGGTGGGCAGAAGGCATTCTGCCCACCATAAGATTTACTTTATGTCACTAAATTGAACATATATTGCGGAATCTCCCAGCGTAGTAGTGGGATATCTACCTGCGGGAATTTGATCAAATCCTAATTGTTTCTGAAATTGTTCAGATACAACATCAATGTCGGCATGGAAGGTTAAATACCCATTTTTTGCGCTATCAATCAACGAAGAAAGATTGTTAGTCGTCAAAAAACTATTTTTTATCATAAGACCGCGAGGCTCACCCAAACCAACATATACAATGGCAGGACCATCAACCAAATATTGTTCAAGGAGAACTCCACAGAAATACCCTTTTACTTGATTAGTACAGTTCCATGGGTTTTGTGACTTGCTTCTTAAAACAGCTATTGCTGATGACACTCTTGACCAAGAAGGATCCGGCGGATAGGCTTCTTTCGTTTGAGGGACCACAATTGGATCCGTTGTTACATTGTCAATACCTTCTTTGTTGCAGGCGACGAAAGCAATTGTGCTTGCCACCATAATTCCGGCGGCGATAGCCCAAATATATTTTTTCATTTCTATATTCATTTTTTGTTAAACTCTTCTGTCGCGAGAGTCTTGGCGGTTGCTGAGGTGCAGTGTGGAGTTGTGCAACATTTTATACTGCCACACAATAGAGTTAGTCGATGTACGTTATTAAAAGCAGTGTAGAGCGACTGCTCTATGCCTCGGGTGCAGGATTGCATGGGTGAGTGGATTGTAAGCTTTCCTTTTATGACACTCTCTCTGCTTCGGCACCCTTTTTTTCTACGCCCCGACACAACAGCACACCAAACTTGTGCGGGGCTTCATCGGATAAATTGCATATTTTTAAGGTTAATATTCTTGTTAATTAAACGTTTCTCAAACATTTGTTTGAGAAATCTGTTGTTGCACGTCAGCCGCGGGGTGAGGTTACGACGGTTTTACAATCTCACTCCGAACACCACGGCTATATGATAGCCGTTGAAGTTCTGAGTGCTGTTTTGTGTATAGGTCGCCGGTAATTCCAAGTCTTTCTTAAGATGTCTGCCGATGTCAACACCTCCATTGATACCCATAAAGGTGCTTTCGGAAAGTCGGCACTGCAGGCCGATTTCAAATTCTCCCAAGAAACCGAATCTTTTGAAATCATAATTGACTCCAGATGCCTCAAGTTTATTGATAGTGTAAGAAAGTCCGAGGTTCATCCCGATGTAGCCCTCCACTTTTTCACCAAAACTTGCATAGTCCCGCAGGGTCAAAGAAAACGCACTCAAATTCATTGTTTCCTTTTCATTGAGCATGGATGTTGACATGTCCTGCTGGTACTGGACCTTGAATCCGTAAAGCACCTGACCGTGCCTTCGCCCGAGCAAGACAGATTCGCGAACCGAGGAATATTTCTCGCAAGCATCGCTTAAGACAGAGGCCGCAGGATAGTTAAGGTATGTGGACACACCCACGCCAGACTCCATGACTGTATGGTTGTTCTTCTGAGCCCTGATATTACAGACAAATAACAGGCCAATTGCTAAAAAAACTATTTTTTTCATATAATAATTATTTTTGAATTATACCAAAAACCATGAGTAATTGGCCGGGCAGATTTATATGCAATCTGCCCAGCCAAATGGTTGTTTAATTGCCACCATTGTTGTTGCCGTTCGAGGTTGTGTCGGTAGGCTGGTTGGGTTTATCATCGGGGAACATGTCCTTGGCCATTTGATAACTTCCTACACTTGCCGCGACAGCGGTTGCTGTACCGCCGACTGAACCGAGGGCATCACATGTCGCCACTACAGCAATTCTCCCAAGCCACTTCCATACAGATGCCTTCTTTGGGTTGACGGGACCGAAACCATTGTTGTACCAGTAATACATTGAATGTCTCATTACAGAAGTTACTGGATAGATATACCCCAACTCTTCGTTACTGTATTCGCCCGACGTGGCATATTTGGTTTCACGTGCCAGGATGAACTTATGGATATCTTCATAGTCATAGTTCTCGTCCTGTGCCATTTGAAGAATATCCGAGACAAGTTTGGAAATGCAGTTTCTTATCTTCTGATTGGGGAAGGAGGACATGATGAATGGCATAAAATTGCTATCGGCAGATGTTTCTATCTTCATGGCGATGGTTCTTATGCCGTTAGTGTCGAATCCGTTTTGCGCCAAAATTTGGTTTGAAATGGTAATTGCCTGTGACACATCTATGTCTCCATAGTTCATTATATAGGAATAGACATCCGGCATGCATTTGTCAATATAGTAATTGTGGTCAACACCCATATAATCGTAGGGATTAGCAGGATTGGCAGGGTTAAAAACGCCTTTCGTGGCCGAATACTGCTCGTGGCCGACGATGGTTTCATTTTCGTTTTTGTCGCACGATACGAGGGTGACACTGCCGATGGTCATAATGGCTGCGATAGCCACTGCGAAAAATTTGAAGTTGGTTTTCATTGTTTTAATTTTTAATTGTTAATACTTTAATTAATTTAATTTTATTTGTTGATTTTTGCCAAACTGGTGTTGTCGTTGATTGTTCTTCGGCTTTGAGGGTTAAAGATGATTGTTGGCTGGTCGTTCCCCCTTTCGTCGGTCACTTTGCACAGACCAGAGCCAGCACGTCGATGGCCACGATGACGGCCATGATGCCGCCCATGAACAGCTTGGCGAGAAGTTCGTCGCGCTTACCCGGAAGGGTCTTGCCTGTGTTTGAGGTCCTTGTTTGCTGTGTCACATTCATTGTATTCTCCTTTCTGTGTTGTTTTATTATTACTTCAATTGATTGATTTACTTTTTGTTTAACTTGTTTCAGGCGCAATTTTACGTCCTGTTTTCTGATGCAAAAGTAGCACCAATAAGTGGGACTGGCACTACCAGATTTGGTAGAACGTGCTGATTTTTACCAAATTTGGTAGTGAAATGGAATGTCCGATTGCTGGAAAATAAAAAAGAGGGGAGCCGCTTAAAAGCGGCTCCCCTCTATACTAAATAACGATAAAGATTAGATGATTCCGTAGTGGACGGCGTGGGTGACGGCTTCGGCAATGTTGCTGACATCGAGTTTTTCGAAAACACTTTTACGGTAGAAACCGATGGTGTCGGCCGACTTGTTCATCATCGAGGCAATCTCTTTTGAGGAGTATCCACTTTGAGACAGACGCAACATGCGTCGTTCATCGTCGGTGATATGAATGCGGTGGGTCTCGTGCCAGAGGCTTGTTTCGGGGTCAAAGTAGCGGAAAATGTCGGCACTCTCGATTTTCATAAAGACATACCGCTCGTCGTCGCGATGCACCGAGGGGGTGGCGATGCCGAAGATGATGTTGGGGCGACCGTGTGGATCTATGTCAAGCCATGATAATTTTTGGTTGATGAGGATGGAGTCTTTGCCGTGGCCGATGTGGAAATTAAGGTAGACCACAACTTCCTGGCGCAAGTCGGCAGAGATTCGACTATATTCTCCCTCGAAGGATGCAGTGACTTTTTTCAATATTTCCAAATCCTCTTTGGAAACCATCTCTTTTAGCTCACTGATACCCAATGTCATTATATGAGCTGCACTTTTACCACCGAGAAGATCTCGTTTGTCTGAGAGGTAGATGAAGCGGTGGCGTGTGTTGTCCCAAAGATAAACCAAAGCGAACGTAATTCGGGCCACGGCCTCGGCCATGTCGACGTAAGTTCTGACTTTTTTGGGGGTATTGATTGAGGACTCTTCCATTGTGCGTTTTTCATTCTAAATGTATTTGCAGATGATATTCGCGACAATGCCCAAGATGATTGCAATTAGACCTGATATTACTAATGAATATATAGGATGAAATTTAAGAAACATCATTATGCGATCATATAGGTTTCTTTGAATACGTTTCATCTCTTTTTTTGCCGCAATGATATCAGATATGGGAACATTTCTTCTTTTCAAAAAAGCAATGCATTCTTCACATATTGTCGGTTTTACGCAAGAATGAACGACTTCTTTTTTTATCCAACACATATCAAAAAGGCATCCTTCGCTTAAATCGTGTGCAATTGCATATTCGTCTTTCATAGATATTGTTGAACCCGTTTTACCTTTAAACAACAAAACATAGGTGTACATTAGGCTGAGAATATGATTCTCAAGTGGGATATGCTCTTGATTCAAAAAGTCCTTTATTTGATAGAAGGAAATTACTATCCTGTTATCGCTGATAATGCGTGAGAAATGGTTTTCCTCCAATGGAACATCCAAGATATAAAAAAGTAAATCTGATGCAGTTCCATTTAGTTTATCTCTATTGGGTAGACTCGATTGGAGATTTCTGTCAGAATATCCAAAATCTTCCAGATCACACGATGCGTTCAACGAAAATGTTTGTGGAACAATTGAGACTTGGAATAGGCTTGATTTCCATTTAGACAGAACATTTTTTCGTAAACCATAAACAGGGATACCGATGAATACTATTTGTACTTTAATCATATATTGTAATGTACTAAGTTATGTGGTTAGTGGGCTTGGGTGCCCACTAACCACGGATTGTTTTGTCTATTTTTTGACGAGTTTGAGATAGGTGATTGTTTCGGTGTTGTCGTGTTTGGTTTTGACACGGACGATGTAGATGCCGGAGGAGAGGGTGGAGATGTTAAAGTTGGAGGTGTTGTCAAAGGTGGCCATTTGGCGGCCGTTCATATCCATTACCAGAACTTCGACAACCTCGTCGTTTGTGCCTATGACGTTGACCTCGCCGGTGGTGGGGTTCGGCATCAGACGCGGATCTGTGGCGCTGTTTTGAATGGTGTTAGACTTTGATTTGGCACTATGATTTTGATTTGACAGTTCTTCCCTGTTCCGTTCTAAAAGTTCAGGTATTGGGATGCAATACTGTAGCAGACACACTTCACCATCTTTGCATACAAGAACGTATATACAGGCTTCGTCTTGATTGTAGTTGTCAATATCCAATGAACAAAGGCCAGTAATTACGTCTGTGCCGTCAAAATAATAATCTATTACATTTAGAGGGGTGCCCCAGACGGCAAGCACATTCGGGAATCCATTGGTATTGAGCTGGAACCTGTAATACAAGGCATTGACATCAGAAAACTCTGGAACCTGGTATATATCGAATTCGGCATAATCCTCATGACATGATACAAAGTTAAGATCCATTCCACTAAGGAGGTCTATGGCAAAATCTTTTGTACAATAGTCACAATCGGAATCGATCAATCTAAAGGGAATTGATGTTGGATTGAGAGAAGTCACAACCAAGTCTATTTCAAAATAGTCACACTGTCCTGCGGGTATGGTTACACCTGGATATGTGGAGACAATATCAATACCGTTGCCAAGTTCAAACAATGGATCCATGAATTTGAAGCACTTTTCGCTTTCTGAGTTATTACATACTTTAACGGTGATATAGTAGTGCATCCTGCATTCATTGTCTATTTCGAACTTGTATTCGTATGTTATAACTATATCTTGGCATTTACATGATTCGTCCTCTTCCAATCGCAATTGTTTTGAGTGGGCCATGCAACCATCAAAATAATCTACGTCTAGATTGTATTTGCCCATCCCTTGTAAGGGTAGCCATAAAGGATGGAAAACGCCGTAGTCATTTGTGATTTCACCATCATCAAGATACCAAAACCATTTAAATGGCTGATAATATGGTAACATGCCATACACGGGCAATTGACCATTTGCAGCATCATCGCAGACTTTGTAGCATCCAGTAAGGAGAGCGTCGAAATCGGGGGCAGAGGGGATATAAAGAGTGGAAATCTGAGACTGACATCCTGAATATAGGTCATAATAGTAAGCGGTAATTGGCCCTGGAGTATAGAAATAAGCATGATCTCCAAAGTCTCCATTGCTCCAATTAATATGATGGACTGGACCGCTGCAAACCAAGTCAACAGGAGGGTTGTCAATGCATTTGTTGTCACCGAAATCTATCATTGGGGCATCAGGGGAAGCATGAATGTGAATTACCACTTGGTCGGCAGATGCCGAGCAGCCATTGTCGTTGTCTGTTACGGTCAAGTTAATATACAAATCACAGTTCATTGAAGGTGCAACAAATTCAACCGAGGGAGTTTGATAAGTATCGGTATTACCCGTTTCGGAATTATCCACAGACCAAGCATACTGATAATTGCCGAAATCGTCAGGAGCGCCGTTCAATTTGATGGTCTCGCCTGAACAATAGTGATATTTCTGAGGAATAATGATTGCAGATGGTAGATTTAGAAATGCGACATTTCGAGATGCCATTGTTTTACAGTAATTTATATTTGTCGCAATAGTGGTATAGTTGTTAGTATATCTTACAATATGTGTATTATCATCAATAGACGTAATTGGCATAGTTTCCCAGTAATAATATGTTGGTGATGAGGGTGGGTAGTTGGGGCTTATATTATAGACAATGCTTCGTGAGTTACCAGTACAAACGGGGGTGCTATTCAACAATGTGTCTAGTGTGGCTGTTTTCAACTCATTGGAATTTGAATTGATTGGGAATATAGTTCTATGTTCACACCCATTATCATCAATAATTTGAACCTTAATATCATAACTGCCTGTTGCAAAGGTGTGATAAACGCCAGACCCTACTGTATCCCAAATACTATTATCTCCAAAATTCCAAATAGAGTGCTGTACCGTATGTGGCGCTGCAATCAATGCCGTTAATGCAATCGATGTATTGTCACAGGTTTGACTTGGATCATATGAGTTGGACGAAGTGATAATTACCTCTGCATTACGGCTGTCATCAATGCTAATAATATCTGGAGGGCAACTGATTTCCTGTCCGTTATATTTGAACAATTGGATGATGAAATTTCCTCCATCCCCAGTGTAAAATGGAAAGTCTTCTTGTTCAGCCGGAAAAGATTCTTGGACTACTCCATTGACTTTAAAAACGATTTGTTTTGAGCCGTCAAGATATTTGGAGTTGTTATGAATGACTATCGAAGTGCAGTTTTTCTCGAATGTAAAATCCGGAAGGAAATCCACAGTAAATGCTTTCGCGCCAGTATAACAAGGACTTCCGTCTATCTGTGCTTGTATTACATAGTTTCCGACATTTGTCAACGGAATTGTAATCTGGCTATTGCACGTTCCGCTATACACAGGCACTCCGTGAGATGGCCCCAATATGGTCCACACCACATTATTGGTGTTGCCGGAGGGGTTGGTTATGTAGAAGGTTATTTCTTTGTTACAATAGTCAATGTTGGTTGGATTCGGATAAATCTGAAGAGGTTGGCACGGGTTTGGCGGTGTCGTATTAATATTAATCTTTCTGGTGACAGAGCAATATGGAGATGTTAGGCTTGTGACGGTGCATTCGTACATCGATACTCCAGAAATTCTGGGAATGATGTATGAGTTTGCAGAAGTTGGTTGCCAAGAGAAAGAATAATCTGAAGTGCTTAGCTGCGGGATGGTAAATACATCATTTGTACTGTATCCGAGAGAAACCAATGGAGGCAAAGGCGATACATAGATATTTTTGGTGGCAATCGTATAATAGTTTGGATTAGAGCAAACATCATAAGGATTGCAGGTCATGGTCACTACATTCAAACCAGACTGATTGAACGTATGAACCCAAGGATTTCCTGAGAATGAGCTTTCGTCAACGTCATTTGACCAAGAATAATTGCTATTGCATCCCCAGCCCACCAGAGTATCTCGTGACCCTTGGCAGATTGTGTCTTGTGCATCTATGCGCAACGTATCGTTATGCCAGTCGGCAATTCTGATAGTTACTACAGTTGTATCTATGAAATCGGAACAATAAGTTCTGTATAAATAGACATTGAACGGGGTTGTCGGTATCTGCGAGACGAATTCATTAACCAGCAGCGTGACTGCGTTTTCCGTATTGTCGCCATCAATTGTGGCACAATACTGCATGTTGTCCTGTATCTGCCATTCGTACAATACATTGTCTTGGTAGGGTACATTGGCATTGGTCCATACGAGCCGAGTCCCTGGACAAACAGTTATGATGCCTGTCGGCAAATTGGTCGGCAGCAATTGGAATTGCTCAACATGATGTACATAAGGGGTGGCTGATTTGCACCCCAACTGACGGTCGTAAGTGTAAACGTTGACATCACAAATGGTTGCGCCATATCTGATTGTAACTTCACCCCCTGATGCGGAGGATACTGGATTGCATGTGGTCTCCCAAATAAGATTGTAGTCGGGATTGTCGGGATACCCTTTGAGTTTGATGCCATCATTAGGACACGCAATGGTTGGATTGTGGGAATCCATATTGTTTATCGTCGGGGCTGGTGGGGCATCCTTGACCGTCAGGTAAAATGTGGGCTCGTTACAATAGTTGGCATTGTGGGCAGTAACCTTGTATCTTCCCGAATGACTGAATGAAATAGATGGACTGGCTTCTGGAGAATTGGACGAATATATGGTTTGATTGTTGCTAAGATCAAGCACTTTCCATAATGCGTTGTCGGAAGGTGATGTACTTAGTGTACAAGCGTTTGTTATGCATACTTCATCGTCGCCTGTAATTTCCAAACGAGGCTTTACGGTTACAGTAATAGTGTCGGAATAGAACTCGCCACATGCAAGAAAATCACATTTGTATTTCACAGAGATCTGATAAGTTCCAGCTTGGTGGAAAAAACACGTAATCATATTTGCCCCATTATTGGGGACGGTGTCTACTGACGGAGTGATATTCCAGGAGTATCTGGTGGAACCATACAATGGAACACTGTATACCACGGCCTCTCCTTCGCAGACACTTGTCTGACCACTCACGGACACTCCGTTTTGGATAATAGGTATTTTTACACTTAACTTATTGGGACATGCACCTGCACCACAAGAGTTTCCATCAAGACTGATTATGCCATAGCCGTTCTGAGGAGAATCCCAAAGGACAGTAAAATCTTGTGTGTGCTGGCCTGTAATGATTTGTCCACCTTCGACAATCCAGTAATAATCATCGCATGGAGGAGCCGAGGCGTGATAAGCCACTGTGCTGCCCTCACATGCAGTACCGTAACAATCAATTCTCAAAGGTTCTCCGTCAAGAACTTCAATATGGAATATTTCTTCATCATAGCAGCCGCAGTTGTTATAAACCCGGTGAATGACCTCGCATGCATCATAAACGTTGTCGATGGTATAAGAATGAGTAGAGGCCTCACCGTAAGGACTATTCCAATAATAGCCAACAATATCGCTGCTTTCGGCATGGGATTGGTCGGTAAACTCGACACTTTCTCCACGGCAGACAAATATTGTAGTGCCATCAATGGACGCGGGGACTGACGAGGCACTTGCTACGGGATTTTCAATCAGTCTCACCGACTGGTAGCCCGAAAGTGTTCTGCCCGAGGCAGTGGTTACAGTTACAATCAATTCTCCGACCGGTCCGTTCCCCCATGTGACATGGGCAATGTTGTCGGAACAGATTGAACCATCAGCGCCATTCACCACCCAGTTCCATGCGACAATTTCATCATCCTCTGTACTTACATGTGCCGTATAGGTGACATATCTGTTTTGGCAGGCCACCATTACCTGAGGAAGTTCGTCGAGGTAATATTGTCCCTCGTTTGGTAGCAAGCACTTGGATTCAAAATCACCTGTAATCACAATGCTGTATTCCTGTGCATTGGCGTTCATTGTGAACATGCATGCTCCGAAAAACATACATATCTGCCCAAGCATAATAAACAATGATTTTTTCATAATTTGACTATTTTATGTTTGTAAACTTCATGTTCCGAAACAATAACCAGGTAGTATATTCCTGTGGAAAGAGTAGAAATATCAATAGAGTTGCTATTGTATGGCAATTTTGTCATTCGTCCGTCGGATGAAAGAACTGTTATTTCAGAAATTGTGGTTTCATCGCAAACAAAATATAAAACATCTTTTGCAGGGTTAGGATAAATATGTATTTTTGATTCATTGGAAACGTCAACGCTTTCTCTACCGACTTGGAGCAATCTTGTGACAGGTTCAGCGGGATAGAATGCACTATTCCCTGATTGAGATGCCGTTATTTGTGTAACACCTTCTGAAAGTAAAATAAGTGTGTCATTTCTAATTATGGCTATGGTTGTGTCTTCGATTGAATATGTGATTGGCAATCCGCTTGTGGCAATTGCAGTTAGCCGTATCGGCTCTGTTGACAACAAAAAAGATAGGGTTTGTATCCAATCAATGGATTGCTCATTTTTTGCTATATATGAATTCAAAAATGTTGTGTCTATATAGCGGGCAATATATGCAGTGCTTTTACCTCCATTTGGAATCGAAATATCGCCAAACTGGGCACCCGACATTACTCTTCCAGTTAAATATAGAGTACTGTCTTGTATTAACGTCTGCCCTGGCTGATCGTATGTTCCGTTGGCCTGAAAATCAAGATAGCCTATCGGATGACCATCAAAATCCCACCACATAACGCCCATGCCTCGAGGATTACTTTCGTAGGATGTCGAATCGTTTAGACGTATGTCTGTCCAATATCTCAATTGTGTAAACAGCCTTCCATTAAATATTGAAAGTTGCTCGTCTGCACCATCAATATATGTTGCAACAGAAGATAGAGCCTTTCCATAAGAGAGTATGTTATGATTAGAGAAATCAAAACGTATCCAAAATGCGTTATTCTGTATATTTAACGTATCGTTGCCGTACATAATCATGCAATTGTTTGTTCCCGTGTAGTTTGGCGCAAGCTGGACGGAGCCGAGCATAAACATAGAATTTGAGGTGGTGTCGAAAAAAGGCCTTAGTCTGTCAAATCTTTTGGGAAACATGTCAGAACTATCGGAAGAATACCACAACTGAAACACACTAAGAGGGTTGAGCGCGGTGTCGTATTTTATTATGCAAGCAGGCCGAGTGAGGTTGTCTGTCTTAAAATGAAGAGAGTTGGAGTTGGTGAAAGGAAGGTTTTGGGGAAGGTTTGCCCCAATAACATTGATATGCATATTACCCGTAGGGTCAAATGTAATTGATTTAGCCGACAGGGAAGTGGAAGATGAAGAGCTAGTAATAGTGGAATCAAACATGGTGATTGCATTGATTATGGTTTCGAAGTGCGGGGAAAACTTTATAATTTGTTGGTTCCATGTAGCTGTTGGAACAAGGATATTAAACGTGTAGATATTTATTCCATCAACAATAACATTAATGGCACTGATGGTGCCGTTGGCGACAGACAAACTTTGTGTTCCATAGAGGCAGGTATCACATAAGACACTCAAAACACCGTTCATCGAACGGAGGATATAGATGTTCCCATCCATGTCAATATTAAAAGACTGGCTTGAAAGAATGTTGGAGCGTATAGATTCTGGGTAAAGGTTGTTTCTGTCAATCGTGTTCATTGTTAGAATATGCCCGTCATTGTCGGTATAACCAACTTCTAGAAAATGTTGATCAATGACCTCTCCATCATGGCCAAAAGTAATAAGACCATTCGTTAAATAACTTGTAGAATTACTTGGGGATTGAAGATGCCCAGAATCTGAGGATGTTAGCAATGTGTCGAGATAATATAAATAGCTATTGAAGTTGTGTGACATACAGAAACCAACCATGACCATAAATGCAGTGTCACCCATTGGACAAAGAGAGAAGGCATAGCTGTTTTGCGGGCCGTAGATGGCCTTGTGCCACTGCAACTGGCCGGACGGTGACAACTTGGCGATAACAACGCTTCGGTATTGCCCGGAGACCACCTCTTCGGGCAACAGGCGGACACCGCACAGCGTGGCCGACGGTGAGAACTCGCCGAGGAAATAGAAATTGCCCTCGGCATCCACAAACGAGC
>AUXO012995437.1_pt1 | contig 13401 bp, 8 predicted proteins | sample 768731 | NCBI WGS metagenome assembly AUXO01 (sample SAMN02715735, study PRJNA202380) | gut metagenome | biome: sheep rumen | host: Ovis aries | place: New Zealand: Palmerston North
TGTCCAAATTATTGGACATGATGTGTGGTAAAATAGAAAAGACAGTACGATTAATCATATAAGATCTGAAATGTGTCGATAAAGATGGTATTACCGGGAAATTTAACATAAAGGTTTCGTTATTAAAGTGTGGTTGAATTAGCGTGGAGAACGAAGCTGATGTAATAATAAAATGCAACAACTTGTTTTAAAAAAAGGGTAAGATTAGTTGTAAAAGTAAAAATTTTCTCTTGTGTTCAAATTATTTAACATTATTTATGGTAGAATTAAAGCAAAAAGTTTTGTCTATAATGGATTCTAATGTACAATATAATAAGTGACTATTATGGGGGTGAATGACATGTGGTGTAAAAAATGTAATATAGAAACAAATGAAGCCAAATGTCCAATTTGTGGATCTGAAACAGTTGAAGACAAACCTATTGAGATTTATTGGTGTAACAAATGTCGTGTACCTCTTATTCATTTTGAAAACGATGTTGATAAGGGGCAATGTCCAATTTGTGGAGGAAAAACTAAATATATTTCTAAAGATTTAAGACCTGTTTTCCCAGAAGAAAGATTACTTGTAGAAGGAATTTTACATAAGAAACCAAATGAATTTGTGGAATCATCAGTATGGGCAGAAAAGAACAGATATTTTATCGATGGAAAATCTGTGCCTATTCCAACAAAGATATATTTGGATAGAGATACTGAAGTATTGAAAGAGTTTATTAGAAATAATAAAGAAAATAATACATATGAATATTTTAATAATCATATTAAGCACTTTATTGAAGCAAATAAAGAGCGTCTTAATTATTTGATTGATGAAGCTACTGAGTTTGTTCAAGAGGCTAGTAAGGATTATCCTGAGGAAAATATTGTTTTATCATTTTCTGGTGGTAAGGATTCTACTGTGACAGCAGACGTAGTTACAAAGGCATTAAGCAATCCTAGTTTAGTTCATATTTTTGGGGATACGACATTAGAATTCCCATCTACAATTGAATATGCGAAAAGATTCAGAAAAAATCATCCATTTGCTATTTTTCAGGTAGCAAGAAATGATGATCAAGTATTCTTAGAAGTTGCGGAAGATATTGGTCCACCGGCTCGTATGATGCGTTGGTGTTGTTCAATGTTTAAAACTGGACCTATAACAAGAGTTCTTAATAGTTTTTATGGTAATCAGCACATTTTGACATTCTATGGTATCAGAAAAGCAGAATCAGTGAGCAGAAGTAAATATGATCGAATTTCGGGCGATAATGAATCAGTAAAGATTCAAAAGCAAACGGTTGCTTCACCAATTTTCTTTTGGCATGATATTGATATTTGGCTATATATGTTTGAAGAGGAAGTTGATTTCAATGATGCTTATCGCTTGGGTTATGACCGAGTTGGTTGTTGGCTATGTCCAAATAACAACTTTAGAGCGCAGTTTTTGTCACGTATTTATATGCCTGAACGAGCTGAACAATGGCGTGATTTTTTGATTACGTTTGCAAAAAAAATAGGGAAACCTGATGCGGAAAATTATGTAGATTCTGGTGCTTGGAAAGCTAGACAAGGTGGCAATGGATTAAAAGCAGCTAACGATGTAAAAATTAAATTCACAAACTGTACAACCGAGGATCATGCAAAAATTTATCAGTTGTATCATGAATATAATGATGAGCTAATTAATATGTTTACCCCATTTGGAAAAGTTTCACCAGAATTAGGAAATAAACTTTTACATGAAGTGATTGTTCTTGATGTAAAAACAAATGTACCTATTTTATCAATTCAGCCATTTTCACAAGATGGGTTTAAATTTGCTGTTAAGGTACGCACAATGAACGTGGAAGATCATGATGATTTACAAAGAAAAGTTGCTTACCAGATTAGAAAGTTTAATGCATGTAGAAAATGCTTGAAATGTGAATCTGTTTGTCCACAAGGTGCTATTTCTATTGATAGTGAAGGATATTATATTAATCCATATAAGTGTATTCACTGCATGAAGTGTGTTAACCAAAAGTACTTACAAGGTGGATGCATGATGGACAAATATTTAAGAACAAAAACAGGAAAAGGGGATAATGTTATAAATGAAATTCAGAGGTCATGAAACTTTTTATATCCGTAAAGGTTGGTTGTCTAAAGGCATGAAAAACATCATTTTAAAGCCAGAATTATTTGTGGATAAGAAAGAAAATCCAATGGATATTCTAGGATTGGGTTCAAATATGGTTAAGTCATTAAGATATTGGCTTCAAGCTGTTGGCTTGACAGAAGAAGTCATAAGAAATAAAAAGAAGGTTCAAATTTTAACTGAATTAGGAAAAAGAGTTTGGGAAAATGATCAGTACATCGAAGAGTTAGGAACTTTAGAATTATTACAATACAAGCTTACATGTAACAAAGATCAAGCAACATCATGGTACTACTTCTTTAATGACTTTAAATTATCTGAATTTACAAAAGAAGATTTTACAACTGCTATTTCTGGCTATGCAAGTATGGTAGGAGAAAGCGCAGCGTTGAGATCATATGATGATGATTTTAATGCTATTATTAATACCTATTTACCTCGTTATAAGACTGGGAAAAAATTTGATCCAGAAAATAATATTGATTCACCTTTTGGAGAATTAGGATTGATTGACATTGCTGATCGAAGTAAAAAGACATATAAAAAAGCTATTCCTTCTGCCGACTCTTTGAATGCATGGGTGGTCCTAGCAGTAATTATGGATCAAGCGAATGGATCAAAAGAAGTCTCTTTAAATGATCTCCTTGAAGGGGAAAATAATATAGGAAGAGTATTTAACCTTGACTCAATTGCAATGTTAAATATTTTGCACAAAGTTGAAAAAACAGGAATTATCAAAATTATTAGAACAGCTGGCCTAGATGTGATTAGTATTAACAAGCAGTTCTCTTTTATTGAATGCGTTGATAATTATTATAAAGAATTAAAAAATTAAAGGAGCAAACTATATGAGTAATATGATATCAGTTGCTTCAGATTTTCAATATTCAGTAAATATTGCATATGATTTGAGCAATGATGATAAATTAAAAAACTTTATACCAACAAAATCCTCTTTAGACTTATTGAAGGATATTTTGTTGAGTACAAATGAACAGGCAAATGAACGTTCTCGCATTCTTATTGGGGCTTACGGTAAAGGAAAATCACATATTATTTTAACTATATTGTCTTTGTTAATGAAAAAGGATCGTGATTTGTTTAAAAGATTAAATCCATTGATTAAAAAGAATAAAGAGTTAAAAAAGTTGATAGATGAATTTTATACAAAACAGAGACCTATTCTCCCAATTATAATAACAGGAAGTAATACAAGCTTAACGCAGGCATTTTTAATTGCTTTGCAGAGAACTTTGAAAGAAAATAATCTGTTGGATATTATGCCAGATACAAACTACCGTGCTGCTATAAAAGTTATCGATCGGTGGGAGAAAGAATATCCTAAAACTTTTGAAAAGTTCGAACAAGTAATTCAAATGCCTATAAAAGAATTCAAAAATCAATTAGAAGATTATAATATTGATGTTTATCATCAATTTGAGGAAGTTTATACACATATTACATCAGGAACTACTTTTAATCCCTTTTTAGGCTTTGATGTAGTGGAACTTTACGAGGGTGTTGCTAAAGAACTATCTAAAAAAGGATATTCAGGATTATATGTTGTATATGATGAGTTCAGTAAATACTTGGAAGCAAATATTACACAAGCAAGTGTAAGTGATACAAAAACTTTACAGGATTTTGCAGAAAAATGTAATAGAAGTGGGAAAATTCAGATGCATCTGATGCTTATCTCGCACAAAGAGATTTCAAACTATATCGATAAATTACCCAAAAGTAAGGTTGATGGATGGCGTGGTGTGTCAGAACGATTCAAGCACATTCATTTAAATAATAATTTTACGCAGACGTATGAAATTATTGCATCTGTTATTGAAAAAGATAAAAATCTTTATAGTAAATTCTTAAAAGAGAATTTAAGTTCATTTGATGCTTTATATGCAAATTATAAAGAACATCCAATTTTTTCGGAAATGGATAGCAAAGGAATAAAAAATACAATAATTAGTACATATCCTTTACATCCTGTTTCAACTTTTATCTTGCCTCGATTATCTGAACGTGTTGCACAAAATGAAAGAACACTATTTACATTTCTATCATCAAATGGGGAAAATACTCTGAAATCTTTTTTAAATTCATATAACGATAATGATTTTAAAGTTGTAACTCCCGACGTAATCTATGATTATTTTGAACCTCTATTTAAGAAAGAAACTACAGAGAATAATTTACAAAAAACATATCTATTGACCAGTCTCGTTCTTGATAAATTAGAGAATGGTAGTCTTGAGACAAAAATTATCAAAACTTTATCACTTATTTATATCCTTGAACAGTATGAGAAATTAAAACCAACTGAACATGAAATTCAGACGATTTTTGCTGTTGACTATAATAGAGAAGAAGTAGAATCAGCACTAAAAAAGTTGATTGATGAAGAATTTATTGTCTATTTAAAACAAAGTAATCATTTTTTACAAATTAAACAATCATCAGGAATTAATATCAATGAACGAATTTCAGATGTTATTGAAAAACAAAGAAAGAATATAAATATAAAGAGCATACTCAATCATACAAATATCGAGAAATATATTTATCCGGCTAGATATAACGATGAAAGAGAAATGACTAGATATTTTGCATTTGAATTCATTACTGAAGATGAAATTCAAGAAGATGTAAATTGGAATGTCAAATCTGAAAACATTGAAGCTGATGGTATTATTTATGCTGTCATTCCTAATGGATTTGAATCCATTTCAAATCTCAAGAATAAAGTATTAAAATCAAGCAAAAACTATGAAAAGTTCGTATTTATTGTTCCTAATACATACGTTGATATAGATGAAACAATTAGAAAATATAGTGCTGTTGAAACACTAATTGCAGCATCTACAAATGAAAGAGTGTTACAGAATGAATATGAGGCTATTTTTGATGATCTCGCTGAAGTAATAAATACATATATTAGAGGCTATACGCATCCAGAGACTTTTCAGTCTACCTATATATTTAATGGGGATAGTGTGACTGTAACAAGAAAAGCAGAGTTAAGTTCTTTGATCTCTGATATTTGTGACAAGCAGTATAATTTAACTCCAATCATTATAAATGAATCAATTAATAAGAATCATCTCACATCGACTGCTTCTAAAAGCAGGGATAAAGTCATTGCCGCTTTATTACGAAATGAACTAAGTAATGATTTAGGACTTATTGGTCATGGTCAAGATGTCACAATTATGAGAACTGTGTTAAAAAGAACAGGTGTGTTAATTAATGATAACGAAAGTTCTGCACATCTAAACTTAGATACTGATAATAATTCAAACATCTCTAACGTGTTCAATATTATTGCTGGTTTTATTGATAGTGTGAAAGAAAATGGTAAATTATCATTTAGTAATTTATATGAAATGTTGATTTCTTCACAATATCATGTCGGAATGCGAAAGGGATTAATCCCAATTTATATTGCATGTGTATTTCATGAATTTAAGTCAAAATTGGTTATTATAAACGATAAAGGCGAGTGTCCTATTAATGTGGATACACTTTTACAAATTAATTCACAACCTGAAAATTTCTATTTAAAATATCTCAACTGGGATCAGGCAAAAGAAGATTATATTCAAGGATTGGAAAAGATTTTTACTGAATATATAAAAGAATCAGAGAAAAACTTAAATTCATATGACTATGTGATTACTGCTATGCATCGTTGGCTATTAAGTTTACCTAAATATTCTAAAGAGTCAAAAAAATTACCTAATGGCGAAAAAATTTGTAAAGAAAATCTATCGTTTATTAAATTGCTGAAGCAAAACACGGGAAGTCAGCAATTGTTATTTGAAAGTATTCCTAAGATTTATAATAAAGATGAATTTAATATGGATTTAGTAAATGCTATAGGAAAAACAAAGAATTTTTATGACCATAGTTTAGAAAATTTAGAATTATATTTAATTGATATTACTAAAAGGTTATTTAATAAATCAACTGAAAATATTAGAATACAAATGTCGCTTACTTCTGTTATAAGAGATTGGTGTGATAATTTGCTTCCAAGTACTTTTAATCAGCTTTTTGGAGATGGAACAGAAAAATGTTTAGATCTATTTAAAAAAATTACAAATGATGAAGTAACATTTATTAAACAACTGGCAAAAATCTCAACTGGTTTAAGAATTGAAGATTGGAATGACAAAACAATTAAATTGTTTATTTCAAATGTAAAAAAATACAAAAATACCGCTGAAGAATTTCATAATGAAGTGAAAGAAGATACAATAAATACAGATGCAGTTACGTCAACAAAAGATTATGCTTTAAGTTTTATTGATGAAAATGGCAACACGATTGTTAAACAATTTGATCATGTTGAAGAAAGCGGTCGAGGAAAACTATTAAAGAATATGCTTAAGTCGCAACTTTCTGCTATGGGACAATCAGTTAGTGAACAAGAAAAAAGACAAATATTAATGGAAGTTTTAAAAGATCTTTGTTAGAAGGAGGAATGAATGTGGCTTATTTTGATAACGCAGCTACTACTTTTCCAAAACCAGAGGAAGTTTATAATTACATGGATAAGTTTTATAGAGCGAATGGTGCAAATGCAGGCAGAGGTCATTACGGTAAGGCATCGACGGCTTCAGCTCTCATTAACGATACAAGAAAGCGTATACAAGATTTATTGCATTGCCCGACAAAACAAGTTATTTTTACTCCTACGGACACCATTGCCTTGAATATGGTTATTCAGGGTATGATTCAAGCCGGTTGTGTAAACGTATACATAAGTCCTTTTGAGCATAACGCCGTAACAAGAACACTTTTTCATTTTGAAAAAAATCATAAAATTAAAGTTTATCAATTATGTGTAAATAATAAATATGCATTTGACTTAGAACGAATAAGATATCAGTTTGATGATAATAAACCTGATTTGGTTATTGTTAGTCATGCAAGTAATGTTATTGGTCTAATTGCTCCTGTTGAAGAAATCTTTAGCCTTGCAAAAAAGTATAATTCTGTGACGATTTTAGACATGGCCCAGACAGCTGGACTTATTGATGTTAATATAGGATTAGATATTTTCGATTTTGCTATTTTTGCGGGGCATAAGACCTTATATGGACCGACTGGAATATCTGGTTTTGTCATGAATACATCAATAAACCTTCCTCCTGTATTGTTTGGTGGTACAGGATTTGATAGTGCAAATCAAGATATGCCATCAAGTTTACCTGAACGCTATGAGATGGGAACCTTAAATATTTCAGGAATAGCTGGATTGAATGCGGCATTAAAATGGATTGAGAAGACAGGGATTAAAAAGATTTTTGAACAGGAAGAGTTAAATAGGATAAAACTTCTTGATTTACTTAACGAATATGATTTTATAGAAATTGTTGGGAATAAAAAAGGAAATGATTATACCGGTGTTGTTTCTTGTCTTATTGATGGAATTAGTAGTGATAGTTGTGCTCCTATTTTTGATTCACAAGGTATTGCTGTTAGGACAGGGCTTCAGTGTGCACCTTTGGCACATAAATTTCTAAATACATATCCTGCGGGAACAATACGATTTAGTGTAAGTTATTTTACTTCTGAAAATGATTTTAATGAGTTAAGAGAAGCATTAAACTATATTGAAGAAAATATATAGGAGTGATGGTCTATGGGATTTGAATTGCTGGATATAAAGTATGAATATCGAATACCTAGGGATAATGTAATAACGGATTTTTATAATCCTGCATTATCTCAATCGATCGAATATGATAGGAGCGTTGGATATTTTTCTTCATCAGCACTTGTTGATGTATCTTACGGGATTTGTAATTTGGTGAAAAAGGGAGGAAGAATAAAACTTATCGTTTCTCCAAATCTATCAGAAGATGATTATAAAGCAATTAATAAAGGTTATGAAGACCGTGATAAGATTGTTAATAAAGCATTATTAAGAACGTTAATTTCTTATGAGGATTATTATAAGATGGAACGCTTAAATTTAATGGCTGAACTGATAGCTCTTGATATTTTAGATATACGTATTGCGTTTTCTATGAAAAATGGGACTCTTGGTTTATATCATGAAAAAATGGGTATTATGATTGATGAAGAGGGTAACGAAATTGCTTTTTCTGGTTCAATGAATGAAACTTATAATGCAATGAACAATAATTATGAAACAATTGACGTATTCACTTCATGGCATGATGGGGAAAGAGTGAAAAATAAATCTCAAGCATTTAAAGGACTTTGGTCCAATCATGAAAATGGCGCTGTTACTTATGATTTTCCAGATGCTGTTAAGAGGGAATTGCTAAAGTACAATACTCATAAAGCTAATTATGAAATTGATGAAGAAGAAAAAGAGAAAATAATGTTGGATTATGAAAAAATGCGTAATGAAACGCCTTGTGTTCCAGAGAATATTCAATTGAGAGATTACCAGATTAAAGCTATTAATAGTTGGCGTGAAAATGATTATGTTGGAATTTTTGATATGGCTACAGGGACAGGAAAGACTATTACTGCCATAGCTGCAATAATAGATTTACTTGAACATAAAAATATGAAGATGGGAATTATTATTTGTGTTCCTTACCAACATCTTGTTGATCAATGGTCTGAAGATTTGGAAAAGTTTCATCTTAAACCTATCCTGGGGTATTCTAGTTCTCCTCAAAAAAAATGGAAGGAGAAACTAAAACGAGATGTTTTTGATTATTCTTTTGGATTTAAAAATTCATTTTGCTTAGTAATCACGAATGCATCATTTAAAACGAATTACGTCCAAGAATGTATCAAAAGGTGTCGGAAAGACTTAGTTCTTGTGGTTGATGAAGCACATAATTTTGGTGCAAAATCATTGCTAAAGCTTTTAACGGATAAATATAAATATAGGCTAGCCTTGAGTGCTACATTTGAAAGAGTAAATGATGAGGAAGGCACAGAGGAACTTAAAGGATATTTTAAGAAAAAGTGTATTGAGTATACTTTAGCTGAAGCAATTGATCAAAATATGTTAACACCTTATTATTACTATCCAGTAAAAGTATATTTAGATCCTGATGAACTTGAAAAATACAATCGTATTTCATATGAAATTTCAAAACAAATTAAGTTTGATGAACAAGGTCGCTTAATACTTACTGAAAAAGTAAAAATGCTTTTGATTGCAAGAAGCCGAGTCATTGCGGGAGCTAGACAAAAAATAAATGTTCTAGAAAATCTTATGGTAAATTACAAGGATAAAAATCATTTGCTTATATATTGTGGAGCAACGAGTTACAACGATTTATCCGATCTAAATGATACAATTGATCATTCACAAAAGAATGATAAAAATGATATTAGACAAATCCAGGCAGTTCAGAGGATGTTATCTCAAAAATACGGAATGTTAGTAAGTCAATATACTTCTGAAGAAACTGCTGAACAAAGAAAGATGATTAAGGATGCTTTTGTTCAGGGGGAATTTTGCCAAGCTATTGTAGCGATTAAATGTTTAGATGAAGGTGTAAATATCCCTAGTATTGATACAGCATTTATTTTAGCAAGCAGTACAAATCCTAAGGAGTATATACAAAGACGAGGAAGAGTTTTACGTTTAGCAGAGGGTAAAGATTTTGCTACAATTTATGATTTTGTAACATTACCTAGAGATTTAAATAATATTTCAGCTACGGATGATATAGATTACGACCTATCTCTAATAAAAAGAGAAATGAATAGAGTAAAAGAATTTGCAAGTTTATCAGAAAATGAATATGAGTCTTTTCAGTTAATAGATGAAATAGAATCAATCTATGGTGACTTTGATATAGAAGAAAAATGGGAGAAACTATTAGTATGAGAGATTACAATATTGATGAAAAAAAAGTTAAATCAATTAGAAAAAAAGTGTATTCAAGGGAAGTTCTCAATTATTTAAGAGAAGATAAGAATAAATATAAAGATAAAGAAATGCAAAGTATAATTAAAAGACTTATTGAAGAGCAGGTGGACAAATGTTACTAGAAAGTGTAAATTTTAGAAATTTTCGACAATTTAAGGGTGATCAGAAAATTGATTTTGCTATTGATAAAAAAAATAATGTAACTGTTATTTTAGGACAAAATACAGGAGGAAAAACAACATTTGTTCAGGCATTTATTTGGTGTTTGTATGGGAAAAACACTTTTGCAGATAAAGAACTAATGAATATTGAAGTCTTACAAGATTTTCAAAATAAACCATCAGGAGTTGAACGTGAAGTAGCTGTTTCTATACAGTTAATGCATAATGATCGTAGGTATATTTTCACACGATCAAAAAAATACGTAAAAAGGCAAGTTGGAAAAAGTACTATTGATAATTTTGTGGTATTGGAATCAAATGATGCTGGTGGTATGATACCTATTCAAGATGATAAAAAAGAATCAAAAATTAATGAGATTTTGCCTGCTGAGCTTTCTGAATACTTTTTCTTTTGGGGAGAGCGAATTGAAAATTTAGGGACAAAGCGTAATTTAACTAATGCAGTTAGAAATTTTCTTGGCTTATCGGTTATTGATAATGCAAGAAAGCATTTAAAGAACGTTAAAACAGATTTCACTAAGGAATTGAGCGGGAGCATTGAAGATAGTAAAACAAGTAAACGCTTGCATCAAAACAACGAGAGATTAGATCAAATAGATAGGGACTTACCAAAATTAGCAAAAAAGAAAGAAGATGCAAAGGAAAATGAAGTATATTTTAAAAACAAAGTTGATGAGCTTAATCGACAGTTAGAAACGAATCGTTCTTCTTCGGAAGCTCAGGAAAGAATAGAGGAATATAAAGAAAAACAACAACAGTTTGAAGAACGCGTTGAGGGCGATTATAAAAAAATTTTAAGCGAATTTAATAAACATGGTTTTATGATTCTAACTGATAAGTTTAGATATGCCTTATTAGAAACATTAGATGCTGCTACAAAAGAAGAAGTAGGCTATTTATATCAAAGCGTAAATTCTATAGAGGAAATCCTTAATAAGGGGATTTGCTTATGTGGATGCAATTTAAATGAAAATCCTGAAGCTAAACAACATATAAAAGATGAATTAAATAAAATTCCTCCACGTAGTATTTACACGGCAACTCATGACTTTAAACGATCAATTAATAAGAATATAGATGAAGTAAAAGAATTTGCAGAAAATTTTAGGGGATATGTAAATAGATATCGAGATGATACAGATTATGTAGAGGATTATAGAAATAGAATTCAAGACGAAATTAAGAAAATTGATAAAAATGTTGATACGAAAGAATTGCGGATCCAAAGAGATAAAGCTAATGAAGATGAAAGAAAATATATTCAAAAAGAAGCGAAAATTTCAAATGAAATAGAAATATTGCATAAGGAAAAGACGAAACTTGAAAATGAAAATATTCGTTTAGCAAATGTAAGTGAATCAAATGAAAAAATTCGTAAATATATTGCGTATACAGAAGCCGTTATTCAGGATATTAATAAAGATTATGATGATAAAGAAAAATCTATTCAGAAACGTATTAATGAATTAGTTAATGAATATTTTACAAAAATGTACCATGGGGATAGAAAAGCCTATGTCGATGAAAACTATAAGGTGATTGCGTATATTGATAATGGTGGAAAGAAATTATCAACAGAGGAATCTCCTGGTTTACAAACTGTTAAAAACTTTGCTTTTATTGCTGCGTTAGTAGAGATTGCAAAAGAAAAGCGTAACAATAAGAAAGAGGATGATCAAATGAATATCGAACCTTATCCCCTTGTATTAGATGCACCATTTTCTGCTGCTGATGAGGTTCATGTTCCAAATATTTGTGATTTAATTTCTCAAGTAGCAGAACAAACAATTTTGGTTGTCATGGAAAAAGATTGGAATTATGCTAAAAAGAGTATGGAAGACCGTGTAGGTTCTTTCTATCGTTTACATAAAGTTTCTGAAACTAATACAAAAATAGAAAAAATATAGGGAGAATATTAGAATGTTTGAAAGTGAATATTATTTTTATGGATCTCACAAAGAAAAACTCTTTTATTTAGCAAAAGATAAAGGCGTTGAACGAGAAGATAGTATAAATATATTTCAAAGGGTTGTTGACGTATTAATTATGGCGCCTTTAGTTGGCCTTATTTATAACCGAAAAAGTAAACCTGAACCTAGTTCAACAAATAAATCAACTGTTTTTCCATCAACTATAAAAAATGAAAGGAGCAAACTGATATTTGTTTATAGAATTGTTATGCTGCTAGACAGTAGAAATGAACTATCAAAGCAGGAACGATTAGATAGAGCTTTTAGATATGATAATGATCCTAAAAAAACAGAAGAAAACATGAAGTTGTTTAACGAGTATGTTTTAGGCGGAATTGATTACCTCTATGACCATTTTAAAGATGACTATGGTAATAGAGAAAAGATTCTAGAGGATATCGCTTCACTGCTTGAACTCGAAAGACTCTATGATGAAAACATCGACGACAAATATTAGTGTACGACAATTGTAGCTTTGATTTGGTCAGGCTGCAAATCATATGCTTAGAAAATAATGCTATTAATTGTTTTCAGTTTAGTTCACAAAGACATATTACTATTCATAGTGCTGAAAGATTAAAAATTGAATAATGACTTTATTTAGGGGAATATCCATATATGGGATACCCTTTATTATAACTGACTTCTAAATCTAATCATTTACCAGACTGAATAGATATTTTATGCATTTGCAGGTAATCAGTGTAAACTTAATGAATCATCCACAGTGATTGTAAAGCTCATCATTTATTTGAGCACTGTCAGGGTGGGAACTTATTAGAGACAAGGGCAGTGACAGAAATTGATATTTGTTCATTGACAATAGATAACGAAGGGATTTTCTGGAAGGAATGTTTATTATTCCCATGTATAAGCATTTGGTGTATTTTCATGAGCACCACATAGCCTATTCACTTGTTAATATACTGAAAAAATAAAATTTAAATTATGTTGAGGAGAAATGGATTATGGAAAATAATGAAGGAAAAAATGGAATTATTAAAAAATTAAAACAATTACCTAAAAAAGCAAAAATAATTATTACTATTGTTTTATGTGCTATATTAGTTATCGGTACAGGCTCCTATTTGAGTTATCAAAACTATCAGAGAGAGCAAGAAGTAATTCGCCAAAAAAAATTAGCACAAAAAAAGAAAAAGGAACGTGAAGAAACTGTTGAATTATTTCTTACAAATACAATAATTGACATGTATGAAGGTGCTCAAGCAAGTGAATATGTATGTAATAAAG
>AUXO014732798.1_pt1 | contig 13401 bp, 14 predicted proteins | sample 768731 | NCBI WGS metagenome assembly AUXO01 (sample SAMN02715735, study PRJNA202380) | gut metagenome | biome: sheep rumen | host: Ovis aries | place: New Zealand: Palmerston North
ATGCCGATGTGGCGGAATTGGTAGACGCACCAGACTCAAAATCTGGCGGGAAACCTTGTGGGTTCGAGTCCCACCATCGGTACCAAAAAATCTGTTCATATAAAATGAACAGATTTTTTTTATCTATTATAATTAATCGCGCTCAATTTCTTCGGTTTTATCTTCTTTTTCCTTATATAACTCTCCTTTAATTAAAAGTTCAAAGGAATCTTTACCAACAATATCAATATCTATATTAGGTATACCTTCTCCTGTTACATCTTGTATAGATTGCACCATAAGTATAAATGAATTCTCAGCAACCTCATTAATATATTCTTGTCTTGACACGTTATTACTCTGTGTATATCTAGATGCAACCAGCCATGTACAGATTGGATTATCATAATCAATTAAAATATTTAATTCTTCTAGATCTAATAATCCTTTACCTGCTATATCGTTTGGGTCTACATATAGTATTATAGGTCCTAACTCAGTTGTTGCCTCATTAATAAAGTGGGCTACAACTTCTGTTCCATCAAAGCCATCAAGCCTGCCGTCGCTTTTAAATATTTCATAATCATAAGCAAATGGTAGAACATTATATTTACAATTTCCTATAATCTCAAGATAATCTTGAATAGTGCTTAATTCTTCATCTGCCTCTTCATTAGATTTGGCCTGACCAAAATAGTAATAGCCAAAAGGAGTTCCAGTTTCTTCACAAACTTCTGCCAATTCTTTAATTCTATCATTAAATTCTACAAGATTTCCTTCATCGCCATATCCCCTAGCACCAAGGCATAAATACACAAAATCTATTTTTCCAGCCAAGTCGCTCATATCATATTCTAAGTACATGTCATTATGATCATAAATGCCAACACTTGGAATTGCATTCTCATTTGTCAACATCATTCGCAAATCTTCCGGGTCTGTCGCAGAAATATCAATTCCTACGACCTTGCCATTTTCATTTACCCTAGCATTTTGAATAATCGCCTCAATCTCTTGATCTGATAACTTATTTTCTTTTGCAGCAGCCTCTTGATTGATTTCTTGGACATAATCATAACAAATATACGCCGTAACAAATTCTTCTCCATTCCAATATAAAATTGGAGCCCACAATAAATCATTTTCTGAAGACTCTATTGGTTCTTTACCCAACAAAAACATTCCTTCATATACTTCACCAATTATTGAATCATCACCTAAAGAGTTATCTTCTCTAATATTAACAATATCTGCGTTTGTTACTTCATATATATGTTGCGAATATTCCTCCAATATTTCATTTGAAATATTCTCCTGAATTTGAAAGTAATCATCATCAATTATACCCGTAATTATATCTCCCGTATCAGAAATTCCAGTTACTTGAGCTTTTCCATCCAGACTATTATATGAATTAACCAATAGGAAAGAACCATCTTCAATAGTACCGATCAATAGGCTGTCAGAGTAGATTGGTATGCACTCATCAAAATTATCGTCCGGATTATCTACAGCAACACCTAACTTTTTTTCATCTATATCTTCAAGCAATGTTAAGCCGGTATCATATCCTACTTTGGCAATAGCAGCTACTGCAAGAGCCAACAATAGATTTCTAATTCCTTTTGACTTATATTTTTTATTATCGCCTTTCTTGGGCGGTTTTATATTTTTTCCTTTTTTCATATATAATTTGCTCCATGCTTATTTTTTCTCTGAAAATATTTTTAGCAGAAATTTTGGAATAGCATCGATTTGGCTTTTGTACTGTTCTAATTCAACTTGGAGCTCGTTATTTTTTCTTTTTAATTCCGAATTTTCATCTTCTAATGATTTTATTTTATCTCCAATTTTGGTTATTTTTGAATTATATATTTCAAATTTTGATTTTAGGGTTTTGTTATCTTCTTCTTTCTGCTTAAGTTGTCTTTTAAGTTTTAGTGTATCGTTGTGTTTTTTTATTAAATTAAGTTTTATCATTAAATTTTCCATATAACAAATCTGTAGGCTTGCTCATTTTTATTCCTACACCTTTCAATTATTTGTATATATTTTATCTTAATTTCTTCCTAATTTTCAATATTTGATCTTTATAATTTAATAATTGTCTATTATATTCATCAATCTGACTCTCATAATTAGCTTTTTGAATATTTGTTATTTTCCATAAATCCATTATTATTAGGCTAAACAAGGTAAAAAGCAATTATACTAGTGGGTCTAACTACTTTCATTTTTATTAATGTAATATTTATCTCATTATTTGAATTAAATCTCTTTAAAATCAATTGTCGAAAAAAATAGGTCCTTTTTGGGAAGATATACCTATCCAAAAAAGGACCGTCCCCTATTACCATATAAATGGGATTAATTTGTATTTTACTTTTTCCTTATATTCTGAGTAGCCTTTTAGATCTTTTTCAAGAACTTGTTCTTCGTTCTTAATTCTCTTTGAAATAATAATTGGATAAACCAGAAAGATAATAAATGATTGTATGGAACCAAGTATAAGTGGCATTGTTAAAAATAGTATTATTGTTACAGCATACATTGGATGTCGAACTATTCCATATAAGCCAGTGTCAACAACCTTTTGGTTTTCTTGTACTTCAATAGTTCTTGATAAATATGTGTTTTTCCTTAATACTTCTGCATATAGAATATATGCAAAAATAAACAAAACTGATCCAATAATAATTACAGCTTTTGGCAGTATAAACCAACTATATCTGTAGTTCAATCCAGCTACAACAAAACCCGCTAGAAACATTAAACCACTTAGTGCTATTACAACTTTTTGTTCGTTTTCTTTTTCTTTATTATTCAATCTCTTTTTTAATAATTCTGGGTTTTTGATCATCATAACAATTCCAGCAATAAACATAGGAATAAATAGTAATCCCATAAATAACCATGCATTCCAATATGAAAATGATTTTGCAGGAATAAATAATAAAGCACCGACCAACATGATACCAAGTAAAAATTTAACAATTGCTTGAATAAATAATTTCATACTCATATTATTATCTCCTATCTTTCGCATTTTTCAATATTTATATAAAATTAAGCTATCCAATTTATAATTCTCCGCTTATTTTAACGTAATTTAATTTTATAAAAATTATCTTTTAATTGAATTTCCCACTCATCACTTAATTGTTTATTTTGTATATCAGTTTTATAAAGTATACCACCATTCTTTTTAATAGTTTTGTTAGAAGCTATATTATAGTCATAACAGCCTAATAATACTTCATCCATATTTTTTTCTTTGCATACATCCAAAGCATATTTAAGCATTTCTGTTGCATATCCTTTTCTGCGTTCTGAAGGTCTTACGCCATATCCAATATTTCCATATAATTCTTTCAAATTATTTGGCATATCAAATCTAATGCTTAATAATCCTATCAATCTTTCATTATCAAATGCTAAATATAGATAGTGCTTTCCCCATTTTTCATCCGGAATAATTGTATCTTGATTAATCTTTTTTACCCAATCTTCAAATTTCATCTTAGTCAAATCAATACTTGCGCTGATACTTCTTTCGCCGTTTGAATAATGCTCCGCTACATATTCATATAATATATTATAATCATCTAGTGTTGGCAATCTATAATTTAACATTAAATCACTTCCTATTCTTCGAACATTTTTTGCAACTTTTGACCAACTTCATAACATCTTCTATAGAATTCTTCTATATTTATATCATAGTATTGAGCCCTAAGGCATGACTCAATGGTAACTGCTCCATTATAATTACATTCTTTAATCTTTTGAATAAGCTCTTCCCAATTAATAGTTCCATCAAAAGGAATCAAATGTTGGTCTTTACTTTGATCATTATCATGTAGATGAATAGCAAAAATTCTATCTTTAAATTTTTCAAAATCTAGTTTGTCTTTAAAATGTGTATGATAATGACCAGAGTCAAAACAAATTCCAACATTATCATTTTTTATATTATCAATAACATATTCTAGATATCCACGAATTTTAGTATTCTCAAATGCTATCTTCATATTTAAAGATTTTGCATAATCTGCTAAATTTTTAAGTCTATTTATGCCAATCTCACCATATGCAGGCGCTTCAAATCCATTGGTCAAATGCATAATAACCATTGAGATATTTTTTTCTGATAAATCTTTAATATCATTTTTGTATATGTTTATTAATTCATCACCCTGAGGTCCTTCTTCCCACAAACAATTAATTCTATCATAGCATAAGTGAGCAAAAGCTACATTTAATCCTTGCTTGTGTATATATTCTAATTGTTCTTCTTTGCTTATTTCCCAATCTCTATGATACCATTGTATAAATACATTTTTAAATCCAGCTTTTTTAATAGCATCAATTGTTTCAATTGGTGTAACGTTATCATTATGATTATTAGCTACTATAACTAAATCTCTCATTGTATTTCCTCCTAATCTTCAAATAAATGCTTTTGAATTAGATATGGATTATCTAAAAAATCTTTATATAATTTGTAGATATCACTGTCTTCATATTTGATTTCATTCATACTTGGCAATTCAATAATTTTTCCAAATTCATATGACAAAAGTATCGGCGAGTGTGTAGCTATTATAAATTGTGATCCATTATTCGCCAAATCATGAATATAACACAATAATGTCATTTGACTTTGCGGTGATAATGCTGCTTCTGGCTCATCCAAAATATATAGTCCATTATTCCAAAATCTGTGTTCTACTAGCTTTAAGAATGATTCACCATGCGAACATGAGTGCAAATCATCTCCACCATATGTAGTATAAATAAGATCTCCATTATTACTAATATCAGTTGCAACATTATAAAATGATTCGGCGCGCAAAAAGAATTTTGTTTTTGGCACACCAAATTTACTTATAACTAATGATTTATATAATTCAGAATAATCATCATAATTAGAAAATTGCATATTATTGCTACCACCTTCAGGATTCATTCCTAAGGCTATTGCTATTGCTTCAATTAATGTAGATTTTCCAGTTCCGTTTTCTCCACAAAAAAATACAACCGGATTATCCAATACCAACTCATCAAAATTATATAAACATTTGATATTAAATGGATATTTATTCATATCAATATTATCTTTATTAATTCTAATTCTATTTACAAATAATTTATTCAAAAGAACGCTCGTCCTCTCTTAATGGAAATAAATCTATTACTTGAATTAGGTCCCTAATTTCACAGTCTGGTACAATATCACTTTGATTCTTTTTGCTTCTTGGATTATACCAACAAGTTTTAATACCTGCATTTTTTCCGCCTTTGATATCACTTGTAAGTGAATCACCTATAATTATATATTCTTCGGGATCATTACTTCCAACAGCTTTAAAAACATACTCAAAATAATCTTTAGATGGTTTCTCAGCTCCAACCTGTTCTGAAATAAAACAATCATCTAATAATTCTGTTAAACCAGATTTTGAAAGTTTTCTTGTTTGAGCTTCAATTGTACCATTTGAAGCAGCATATTGTTTATATTTTCCTTCAAAAGCTTCAACAGCCTCTTTTGCGTTTGGATTAAATATTACAACCTCTCCCATCGCCATTTGATATGCTTGATTGAATTCTGAAGCTTTAGAAGTATCAATATTATGAATTCTAAAAAAATCTTCAAATCTTAATACTAGTGCTCTGCTTTTATTAATAGTTCCTTCTTCTATTTGTTTCCAATAATCGGCATTTATTGCCTTATATTCAGCTAATAGTTCATCAGTAAACTCTCCAAAGCCAAATCGACTATAACACTCCTTTAAAGCTGCTGCTTCAGCTAGTTTAAAGTTAATTAAAGTTCCATCAATATCCCATAAAATATATTTAATTTTGTCCATTAACAACAAATTCTCCTAACAATATCCAAATAGAGTTTTCATGATTTGGTCATATCTATCTTTAAATTTCTCTTTTCCATATGGTGACAATTTTTTATAATCAAATTCCAATTTTCTTTTAACGAAATCTTTTGATTCAGCAAATGGCAATTTCATTTTTCCAAAAGGAATATAAAAAAGCATAGAAAGATTATCAAAATGTGCTAATACATCAGCATCTGCAATTATTTCTTCCTCAACAGTATTTTTTGGATTATCAGTGTGATTTAAAACACAATTCTTAACTAATTCAATTCTTTCATCTGGATAATTATACTTTTTAAGAATATCTCCCGCCATTTTTGCACCATAAATATGATGTTCTTCTATTGGACCATATTTTGATACTCTTGCAACATCATGTAAAATCGCAGCTAAATCTACAATCTCTACATCAGCATTTCTATCTATTGCAAGTTCATGTGCATTCTTATAAACCAATTTAATATGATTGTTCCAATCATCATAATTAGTCTCTTGCATTTGATTATCCGAAATTTGAATCATTTCTTCTTTAATTTTTTCAACGATACTATCCATATTTTTCTCCTCCATAAACCTATCTCCTTTTATATATAATAATCTCTGGATCTAATCCATTTATTCCATACTCACTAATTAATATAAAATTCATATTAGTATGTAGTTATTACTTCATTTAACCATTTTTTATAAAATGCTAATTGTTCATTTGTATGAAAATAATGTTCACCATCTTCAACTATTGTTAAATTACAATTAAACTTTTGACTAAAATCTTTAACTAATTCTTTATTTTGCATATTATCTTTGCTGCCATATAAGATAAATGTATCCTTATCCCATTTTGTTATAGGGTTTTCTTCAACATATTTATAATACTCCCAATAAAGAGTTGGTCCAAAATTAGTTTTAATTACTTTTCTTTCTTTTAGTTCTTCTATATTCACAGTACTCCAAGACATCATATTATCAATAATAAATTTCATATTTACAACCGGTGATAAAAATATACATTGTTTTATTGGAGTATCTTTATATGTTAATAAGCTAAAATATGCCCCCATACTACATGCCCATAGATTTATCTCATTATAATGTTCTTTAGCATAAGACATAATTTGTTTTAGATTTTTAATACAATTTTGAGGATTGCATAAAATTGATATATCTGTTTTGCGCTCTCCATGCTCTGGAAGATCAAAACTCAATACTTGATACCCTTTTCTTGTCACAACATCAGCTAAAATTCTAATTACTGTATCTTCTTTATTGGACATATTACCATGAATTGCTATATATACTTTATCGCTTTTTTCTCCCCATAACAAAGTTGGAATTCCATTCATTTGATTTTTTTCAATTTCCATTATTTTTCACCAATCCCAATAGTAAAAATATTCTTATCCTAATATAACTCCATTTACATTAAAATATTTTAACACTGCTATTAGCATGCATAATATAGTAATTCCAAGCAATACAGCAATATGCTTTTTCTTTTCAGATACAAGTGTTGCAATAAATTCTCTAATAAATGCATTCACCCAGAAATATGATTTTGTTTTTGCACCAATTCCTTCCATTAAAATATTTTGTTCCGTACCAATACATCCTGCTCTGAAAACATGATAATTAGTCGTAGAAAAAGCAATTTTTGCTTCCTTATTATTAATTACCTTATTTGAAAAAGCTATATTTTCTTGTGTATTTTTGGATTTATTCTCTACCAAAATATTCTTTTCACTAATACCTTGCTCAACTAAATAATTTTTCATTGTCTCAGCTTCAGAGATTACTTCATCACTTCCTTTGCCACCTGATGGAATAAAAATAATATCTTTATTTGTTTCTTCTTTTTGAATTTTACTAAACTCAATTGCTCGGTCAACTCTTCCCTTTAATAAATTAGTTAAAGTGCCATCTTTTTTAATTTTACATCCTAGAATTAATATATAATCTTTATCTCGAATTGGTATATGTTTAGCAGCTTTTATGCTAATTATAATAGTTCCAATTAATATACATTCAATATATGAAATCAAAATAATTGGTAGTGATTCAAAAAACTCATATAGATATAATCCAATACTATTTTCATTATGAACATCAATCCATGTTGCACTATATAACGCTTTATACATTATATCCGGTAACATGGTAGTAAAGCATAAGAATATCCCTAAAGCTATTCCTAGAATATTTCTTAGATTGAAGCCTTCTTTTTTTATTAATGATAAATTACTCAAAACAACAAGAATAGATACAACAAATGCTATTGGTAGAATAATTATTGGGAATGAAAACATTTTCATCATATCATCTATAGTTGTAATTAGTCCTTGATAATTGAAAATTGTATTAATTTGATATATTGCTGTAAATGAAGTAAAAATAATTATTCCAAGGTAGGCTATATTTTTATATTGATAAATATTTTGTTTAATACTTATTCTAAATTTCATAATTAATAAATATACAATATAAGAAAGTATTATTGCCAATGAAATTGGTATTATTATACATCCTGTACAATCCCCCAAAACATCATTATATGTTATTATTCCGAACCTATGAACATAAAACACTCGCATATTATATACTTCTGGTTCTTTAGAATTTGTAATAGTTATATCTACTTTTCCAGGTGCTTTAGATTTAAGCTTTAATACTAAATATCCATCTTCAACTTTTTTATCAATGCACTCAAGAATATCATCTTTTTCAATTATAATACCATAATCATTAATATCTTCTACTCCCGGCATGCATTTGGTTTTATATGTATATGTATCACCTAATATTATAATAGTAATAATTGAGATTAAACTCAAAATTAAAAATAAAAGTAATACTCTTATTTTATTATTAATTTTTTTCACTAAAATAACTCCTAATTTAATAATTTATTTTTTATGCCATCTTCCATATTAATACTTGTAGGAATAATATATTTTGCTCCAATCTTATGAGAAATATTATTTGTTATAGCTTTCATCGCACGACATCCATCAAACCATTCTGGATTATCACTATTATTTCGTATTGCATCTAATGATGTGACATATGTATCCTTGTCATATTCATCACTCATTTGTATTGTTAGCATATATTTTTGATTTGGAGCATTATAAATATTATTATTTAATAATTTATATTGAGCATTGTTATACCAATATATGTGATCTCCACCTGATAGTACCATAACATCTGCCTTAGTATTTATATCACCAATAAGCTCATCAACATATTTCAATACCTCTTCAAGTGACACATCTGGCACATCTTCTTTTAGACTATCAAACTTATGTGTAATATCAACTACTCCAAAACCATAATACTTTTTATCTATAATTTGTTTATCTTTGACAAAAAGTAATTCTGTTGAGCCTCCTCCACCTATAAAAATACAAATCGTATCTTTATAATCATTTTCTCCATAGCATCCTAATGCCGTATATTGAGCTTCATCTTCTTGGGTTACAACTTCAATTTTTAGATTATACTTTTTATCTAATTTGTTATTAATTTCATCAAGTTCTTCCTCAGAAATAGTTCTAAAAATACTGCATCCATATATATGAACATTTGGAGTATATTCTAATGCTTTTTCAATTACTTGGTATAATTTCTCCAAATCTGAATTTATAATCTTGTTCTCAGTCTTATAATTTCTTTTAAATTGTATCGTTGTAAAGCTTTCAAATATTAGATTTTTATCTTCATATACATGTAATTTTGTGTTTCCGCTTCCTATTTCTACAATAGCTAATTTTGAAATATTCATTTAATTACTCCTATCTAATTTATATATATACTTTTCACTATAATTAGGATTATAAAATCTTCTGCTATTTAGCTTTTCTCCCCATTTTTTAATTATATAATGTGCATCATCTTCATTTATATTTTCTTTAATCTTATCGCAATATAATTCTGCCGTTGGAACAAAAACATTATAATATCCTTTTTCTAGTAATTTAATACAAAAATCGACATCAGTAAAATTTTGTTTAATATCTTCATCTAGTCCTGCTATCTCTTGATATTTCTCTTTTGAAATCATTAAACAATTTGTAGAAACAACATCATAATTAAATGGAACTTCCAATCTGCCAAATTCTACTCTTGCCTCTCCTGGTATTTTTTCATATGCATATCCAACAATATTGCCACCAACCAATACCATTCCACCATGTTGAATTGTATTATCTGGATTTAAAATCTTAGGACCAACTGCCCCAATATGATTTCTTGAAGCGTACATAAGCATATTCTTTAGCCAATCACTTGTGATTATTTGAGCAGTATTATTTAGTAAAACAATATACTCTCCTTCTGAAGCCTTTACTCCTTCATTAAATCTTGAAGAAATACCACAATTACTATTTACACTAATTGTTTTTATGTTATCATGCTCTTTTTTAAATTTATCTATTATTTCCGTCGAATTATTTTCATCACAAACTACTATGATTTCATAATTATAATATGAGGTTTTTTCGTAGATAGATTTTAAGCATCTTTCTATTTTATTTGAATTATTATTAATAATAATTGATATACGAGGATTAGCAATTTCATAATTTACAATATATGTACCATCATTATTACTACTATCAACTGTCGCAGCTATATTTCTTCTTTTCAAAGCTGATTCAACAGACATTTTACCGGCATTAATAGCTCTTGGTTTTGCTGAAATATTTTCTGATGTTGAACCTGGAATTACTCTCCAATGATATAAAATTTTAGGAATATGATATATTTTATTTGCTTTCTCCGTTAAACGTAAAAAAATATCAAAATCTTGCGCTCCATCAAATTGGCTTATTTCTCCTCCTACCTCATCCAATAACTCTTTTTTAAATGTCGTTAAATGACATATATAGTTATTACTAAGGAATGTATCTGGCGAAAAATCAGCTTTAAAGTGTGGATCACAACGTCTTCCTTCAGTATTTATTTTATCTTCATCTGAATAAATAAAATCTACATCTTTATCTAAATTTATTACTTTTGCTACTTCGTATAATGCATCTTTTGTAATAACATCATCATTATCTAATAAAGAGATATAATCACCTGTACATACTTCAAAAGCTGAATTTGTTGCCTTAGAAATATTACCATTTTCTTTTCTATAAACAACTTTTATTCTATTATCTTTTTGAGCATACTTATCAAGTGTTTCCTTAACCTTAGGATCTGTTGAGCAATCATCTGCCAAACATAATTCCCAGTTCTCATATGTTTGCATCAATACAGAATCAATACACTCTTCTAGATATTTAATTGGAGCATTATAAACTGGAATAGCAATAGAAATTTTTGGATTATACTCCAATGGCTTCACATCCTCATATTTTTCATTCACAGCAAGCCATTCGTTATATTCATCAACATTGAATGGATCTAAATAATTATTATCCTTTTTGGTTTTTAAACTATTTGAACTTCCTCTAATTCTTCTATAAATAGCTCTTGTACCTTCATATAGCCTTTTTAAAGCTTTTCTTGCTAGTGAATTGCGAAGTCTATATTCTAATATCAATCCCGATTTATCATAAATCTTCAACGATACATTAGGTTGAAAAATTGATATTCTCTCAGATATATCAATTCTATTATTTTGGTCTAATTCAGTTTCGTAAATCATTTTATTGCCGTTATAAACTACAATCTTTACGTCATTTCTTGAAAATACATCTATACAAGCTTTTGGTCGTAATAATCCAAAAATCTTGAATTTAATTAATATGCAATCGTCCGCATGTCTTTGATGTATCAACTCTAATTCTTTAAATAGTTTTTTATGAATATCTTCGATTAGTTTCATATAACGATTATTTTTCCCCCTTATTCAATTTTGCTTTTTTCTCTTCAAATGCTATTTCAGTTATCTTATCTATGTAGTCTTCTTTTCCAAGTGAATATGCTTTTCTGTTGCTTTGATTACTCTTCCAAAGAGATATCTTCAATTTATTGTATCGTTTTCTTTCCTCCTCATGTGAATTAAGATAGTCTCTAAATACTATTACTCTATTTCCTCTCTCATCACCAGTATTATATACATGTATAAAAGCTTTAACCTTACCATCCTCTTCTTTACGAATTAAATAATCACCACCCTTAGTTGGCTCCTTTTTTACTGTGTATATGTCACCTTCGACATTTGCTTCAGTAAATTGTTTAAAATCTTCTATATCATTTGTAAAAATTAATATATCAATAATTGGTTTTGATTTAATATCTTTGATACTTGTGCTTCCTACATGTTCAATTGAAGCAATCCTATCCTTATATATTCTTAATAATTCTTCTTTTTCCTTCTCATATATCGTAGGATAATCCTCTTGATAATCCATTAATTCGACATAGCCTTTTTTTAAACCAGCGTTATCCATAATTAAACTCCCTCATTACTTATAACACAAATTGTATTACCGCTCCTGCTATTGTGCATATAATTAGAGCTAATAATTCTCCTATAAAAAATCCTTTTATATGGAACCAATAATTATGATATTCATCCATCATATCTTCAGTACCTTTAAATATAAAATGCTTATCATGGCAAAACCATATAATATCTAATACAATCGCATCATATAAATTCACTATAGTCCATAATAAAAAGCCATATTTGAAACTTTCAATAAAAGTTTTATATCCATTTATATATCTTAGTACCACGCATAATATTGCTAAGAATATAATTGAAGCTAGAACTTTTGCTACCAACTTATTCTTTTGTGTTGGAATTAAATTCTTATAGTCTGGTAATGACTTTACTCTTTCTTGTATCTTTGGCGGGTAATTATATAAAGTTTTAATGGGTTCCCTTGACATTATAAATACCATCAATGTAAATAACGCACATAGAATAATACTTTCTATAACTATAACCATTTTTACTCCTTTTTTAACTATATTAATTCTCCGAAAATTATATAACAAAAAATAAAGATTATCTACGCATTTAGATAATCTTTCATTATTTTTTAACTTATTTCAATTGTCTCTTTTAAAGCCAGTATTTTTTTGTTATTTTCATAATTATTTATCCCCTTACCACTACTCTTATATCATAATTATGAAAAATAAGCTAGTAAATTCCAAGAATTCTAAAATAAGAGCATTTTGTATTAAGTATCTCAAAAAAAACATCTGTCTTTTTATTAAGTTTTTCCATAGTTGTATCAATCCAAAACCAATAATCGCCAAGTTGTTTTTCAGATGGTCTAGATTCTATCTTAGTCATATTTATTTCAAAAGTATTAAGTAATCCTAATATTTGATATAAAGCACCTGGAATATGTTTGGTTGAAAATACCATTGATACTTTTACATTTTCTTCTCGATGTTCCTTGTTTTTAGTAAGAACAAAAAATCTAGTTTGATTATTGTTTCTATATTGAATATTTTCGTCAATAATATCTAAGTTATACAGCGCTGCACAGGTCTTGCTCGAAATACATAAACCTTCCTTTGTATCATGTACAATTTGAGCACCTTTAGCTGTACTTTCAAC
>AUXO015603369.1_pt1 | contig 13401 bp, 15 predicted proteins | sample 768731 | NCBI WGS metagenome assembly AUXO01 (sample SAMN02715735, study PRJNA202380) | gut metagenome | biome: sheep rumen | host: Ovis aries | place: New Zealand: Palmerston North
ATAGAGAGGTAGAAAAGTATGAGTAGAGGATATAGTCAAAGAGGAACAGATGGAATTATGAGACATTATGATAGTAGAGGAAATATGACAGGATACAGCCAGAGAGGAAGTGACGGATATACGAGACATTATAATAATAGCAATAATATGACGGGATTCAGCCAACGCAATGGATATGGTGGATATGATCATTATGATAACAGAGGCAATAAGAAGAGTTCGTGGTGGTAGGTTTAGAAATGTGATACAGAAAAGAGGTGATGCTTGGAATAAGGTGATTTGTAATTGATGTAATAAGTGGAGTAAGAGCTGGTTTTATCCAGCTCTTACATATCGGATGAGAGAATAGCTTTTTTATACCCCCTTAAACCATAGGATTTATTAGGGATTATACTGTATATAACAACACACAATTCATAAGGAGGAAATTGATATGAACGAATTAATGCAAAGAACATTTAATAATGACAACCCAAGAATTGTAAATGCAAGTGAATCTCACATGGCATGTCTATTTCTTGTAGACACATCAGGCAGTATGCAAGGAGAACCAATCAATGAATTAGTGTCTGCACTCAATAGATTCAAGACAGAAGTATGTGAAGATAATGTTACTAGGAAAGTGCTTGATGTTGCTATAGTACAGTTTGACTCTGAAATAAATATTGTACAAGAATTTGTTCCGGTTGAGTATATGGACGAAGTGTCACTTGAAGCCTATGGCGGAACAGATATGAATAGTGGATTAAGAACGGCTATTGATATGGTGGTTGAGAGAAGTAGATTCTATTGTCGTACAGGAACACAGCCATATTGTCCTTGGATTGTAATGATTACTGATGGTTATCCCAATGAGTCAATTGATGAGGTGGCAGAGGAGATATTGGCTCTAGATAATCAAGATAAATTACGTCTATGGTCACTTGCTGTTAAGGGAGCTGATACTAAGCTTCTCAATAAGCTTGGTCATGGTAAGAGAGTTCTTGAACTTGATGGATATGACTTTACCGGATTCTTTGACTGGGTTAATAAGAGCATGCGTTCTATATCTGTAAGTTCTCCGGGAGAAAAGCCTAAGGGTCAAGAGTTGCCGGATACTGTTAGCAAGGTAATAGATGATGATTGGATGTAAAGAGCTCTTCTTATGATGGGAGGTTAGCTATGATTTATACATATGGAATTACACAACAAGGGTTATATCATAAAAAGAATAATACAGTATGCCAGGATGCTCACAAAATTATAAAATGCAACGACTCGTATGTTATTGCTGCTGTTGCAGATGGTCTAGGAAGTGAGAAGTATTCTGATGTTGCGTCACAAATGGCTGTAAATATAGCGACAGATTATTGTAGTAAGAATATTCAAGTTGAGCATCCGGATGCTGCATTGAAAGTAATAAAGGATTCTTTTGCTTTGGCTCAGTCACAAATAGAGATGTATGCGACTGAAAAGGAGCATGATTTAGATCAATATGATACAACCCTTTCCCTAGTTATATTTGATGGAGAGAATGTTTACTACGGTCATTCAGGTGATAGTGGAATAATAGCCCTGACTAATGATGGTTTATACAAGAAAGTAACTGAGCAACAACGCGATGAGGATGGAAGGGTATATCCATTATATTTTGGCGAAGAGAAATGGGTATTTGGTAAGTTTCCTGATAAAGTGGTCAGCGTAATGCTTGCGACAGATGGAATGCTTGATATCTTTTTCCCGATTTATATAAGAAATGAGCCTGTAGATATATATGTTGCTCTTGCTCAGTACTTTATGAATCCTGAATCCTTGAGTATTGACTCGCTGGGAGAAGAATATGTTGAGCGAAAAATAAGTGAGTTTATGGACAGTATTTCAGAATCAAAGGTAAGTGATGACAAAACGGTAGTTGTATTAGTTAATCCGGATGCTCATATGACTAGACAAAAAGATGATTATTATGGAGAGCCGGACTGGGATTCGTTAATTAAAAAATATGAAGAAGAGTGGAAGAAAGCAGCATATCCACATATGTATAAGGATGAGTCATCTGTGGAGGAAAACAATGAGGATGAATAATTCGTCGTTCAACAAAGTAATTAAAGCCCTATATTGTCTTCAAGATAGCATTTCATTAAGTGGCTCATTGACTGTTGAATTAGAAGAAAGATTGGGTGACGAACTCGATAATAATCCTGAATTGTTCTTTGTTGAAGGGCTTGAGTATATATATGATAACAAACGAACATTGATATATCCAGAGTATTGTTATGATAAGTCTTCGGTTAACTATTTGTTAGAGGCTTGCAGAATAAAAGCAACACAGCTTGTGTCAAGAATAAATACAGATGATAGTTACTCAAAAGCTCTTCAGGCACATGATTTTCTGGCAAGAAATGTTAATTATGTAAAGGGAAATTCAGCAGGTCTACATTCGATGGTAGGACCATTTACGAGAAAACAGGGTGTATGTGATGGGTTTTCCAAGGCTTATAAATATATGTTAGATAAAATGGGGATACCATGTAAGATTGTTCGAGGACATGCAGGTAATCTCCATGATGGAAGCGAAGAACTTCATGCATGGAATATGATTCGAATTGAAGGTCAGTGGATGCATGTTGATGTAACATTTGATACAACTATTAGATGCGGAAAAGATCTTAGATATGATTACTTTGGGCTTACAGATAACCAAATTCTAAAAGATCATGTATATAGAGTGAAAGATTATCCAAAAGCAAATTGTTCGCAATATTGTTATTACGAACGCAACAGTTAAGGTAAGAGTAGTTTGCATAAGATGAAGGAGTAAAAGTTATGGTGGCAAAGGTTGATTTTAATTCACTGAAGGATTCAAACAACAATTATACAAATAGAGCTGTTTACACTTTGTCTAAGAAGCAATTAATAGGACTTTCAGGCGAAATCTACTCTATTGCAAATAAACCTTTAGGAAGTGGAGGGGAAGGTGATATTTATGCAGTTATGGGAGACAGAAGTAAGGTTATTAAGATATATCACCCTGATAGAGTGACTTCAGAATTGCAAAAGAAGCTAGTATACATGTCAGAGAACCTCCCTTCATCGGATGTGCTTAACCAAGTGGCATGGCCTATAGATGTTGTTTATGATGCTGAGAAATGCTTCAAGGGCTTTGTGATGCCAAGACTTGATATTGATATTGAACTTGGGGATGTTTATGGTTATCCACAGACAGATCCCGAATATAGAATCTCGTATAAGAATAAGCTGATTATAGCAATGAATATTTGCTCCGTTATCAAGGAAGTTCATGATGCAGGGTATGTATTTGGAGATTTTAATCCCAGAAATATTGGTATCAATATGCAAACGGGTAAAGTGGCATTTCTAGATACCGATAGTTACCATATTGTTCTTGATGAGAATGCTAATAAAGCATATAGATGTAAGGTATGCCTAGACGGTTATGTTGCTCCGGAATTGTTAAAACAATGCGAGCCTTATAAAAAGGATGCATATGAAAATGCGCCGCTTCCAACTTTTACTAAGGACACGGATAATTTTGCACTAGCTATTCATATCTTTAAGCTATTGATGAACGGATATACGCCGTTTAATGGTATTAAGGAGAATGAAACTGTTTCAATGTCATCTCCTGGAGTTGGTAATCAAGCAATCAAACGAGATAGTTATTGCTTTAAGAAGGGTAACAAGCCTCAGGCAGTAGCGGTTCCACCAATGGATATTTTGCCGAGAGATTTACAGAAGCTTTTCAAAAGAGCCTTTATAATTGGCAAGAATAATCCTCAAAAAAGACCGGATGCTAGCGAGTGGTATACGGCGCTTTCAAAATATGAAGATAAGTTGGTTACATGTAATAATGAATCACTTCACATGTATAGGAAAGGTCTGCATTCCTGTCCTTGGTGTCAGGCTGATGATAGATATATACAGTTAATTAATAAACCAATTATGCAGAGGGAATTTGCGTCTTCAGAAGTACCGGTAGCCGTACCTGCTAATTCAATTTCCGGTTCATCGCAATCTGTACCTTCATCATCCGATGTAAGTACAATTATGGGTAAAACATGTGAAGAAATAGCCGATCAGGTTGCTTCTGTTTTATACCCCGTAAGTTGGGTTCTTTTGGTACTAAGTATAGCTTTTAGCAGTTATCCGCTTTTGTTCAGAAATATGGGTATATATACTGGTCCGCTTTGGGATAAATCGTTCTTTGAGTGGTGTATTATTTTTAATTTTATCTCTGTGGGATTATTGTGCTTTTCAACTAAGTTAAAAGATGCCGGCTTTTTTGGTATATTCTCCGGCTGGTTTTGGGGTATTTTTACCTGTCTTGGAGCTGCAACTCTAAAATATACACAATTGGGATTAAACGGTGCAAGTGCATCAAGTACATGGAAGTATTTCGGCATATTGTTATTAATAGCTCTTGTAGTACTCATTGGTAGTGCAAAGCTAGGTACTATATTCAGAGAAGGTGTTTCCAAAACTAGCAGTAAGATAGAGTTTAGTGTATTAGATATTTTTATGATTATTTTTATGGTTGTAATAGATACATTTGGTTTGGCGTTATTGCTTAATTTTGATAGGTTTTATACTTACCTAAACACCTATAAAGCATTATCTATTGGAGTTTGGGTATTGCCGATAGTTCTTTTTATAGTGTTTTCTATTTCTTGGAAAGGAAACAAATCTGTAGGAAGTTGGTTCTGCACAACTATGATATTATTTTTTGAATGTGTAGTATTAAGCCTTGCCAAAATGAGTGGCGGTGTAGCCGTTATTCTGTGGCTTGTGTTGGCTATAGTAGCACTATTATTCATTGGATATATGGGCAATATAGGAAATATAGTATCAACGATTTCGTCTGCTTCGTTATTTATTATTTTTATACTTGGAGCTACTATTGATTTGTCTGTTATGGGAGAAGGAACAGGAGGCGTTGGTCAAGGTGCACATTTTTGGATGATAGCTCCTATTGTTGTGTGTGTATTCCTTTCGTTAACCGGTACAATAAGCGAGATACTTAAGAAGTGGATGCTATATCGCAAAGCATAGTGTTAATGAAATGAGCAAATAAGAATTATTATACCCCCTAAAAATCAATTCACTTTATGGTTGTACAATATTCATGTAAGAGTTAAGGAGTGTTAAGGAGGAAACAATTATGGCAAAGGAAATCAGAAGAAATGTAAAACTAATCGCAGATTATGCAGAAGGGTCAAGTCAACTTAACGGATTTAATATTTATATCGACTTTTCGGGCAATAGAGAATATTTAATGTTTCACAGATCGAATGGAAGACTATTTTCACTTCTAAAGTCAGGCATTAGTATCAGCGAACTTGAAAGAAGTATTCCGAAGGTTGTTTCCAAGACTTCTTTATCGGGACGAAGGTATTCTAAAGGTGGAACTAATAAGAGATTAAAATGCAGGAAGAATGAATCAAGAAAGATAGAAAATACTATTGAACACGTTGTTACTGTTGCAAATGATTACTTAGAAGAAATAGATTACGCTGTCGCGTAGCTTATGTTTGGGGAGTGTGTCTTATTAAAGGAGAGCAATGATATGAATGCAAGAAATGAATATAGCAGTCATACTATTGGTAACAATTTAAGAAGATTAAGAGAAGAAAATGGGTTTTCTGTTGAAGAAGTACGAGAGTATTTACATTTAGGCTCTGTTCAATCTGTTTATAAATATGAATATGGTATTAATTTTCCTCCTGGGGATACACTAATTGCATTGCTTGAACTATACCATGCAGAAGTGGCAGATTTAATAATTGATGACACGGCAAATGATACTAATGCCTCATAATGAGAGGGGAACGGTTATGAAGAAAGCATTGATAAAAAACAATTTGGTAGTGGCAATTTGTCTTATTATGGTTATGACATTACTTGTTATACAATTGCCGCTGTCAGCTCAAGCACAGGTTGCTAATCCATCAACAGCTACATATATGATGACATCCTATTCTGCACCGCAGAGATATAGTGTTCAGACAACAGGCAGTACAATAGATTTTAATGCGTTTGACGATAATGTAACAGGGCAGGATGGTTATGCTATATTTCTTCGTGATGATATATATAGTAGCAATAGTGTGGCGAGAGGTGAATCATATTTTAACAATAATAATTGTTATATTAGTTTAGAGGTACCGGAAGTGGAGGATGGTAATTACTATTTATTTATTTTTTCTCATCAGCGAGGTGGCTCATATACATACATAACAACAATAGGAATCAAAATGCAGTATGGTTCGTTGGTGGTATATTCTGTTAATGGTCAAGGCGTACAGGATTATATGAATTATGTTAATGCTACTTTTGCCCCTAATAACTATACAGGTCGCTCTTACTGGGCTCAAACGGCAGATAATTATGAGGAGATTGCTGAAACTACTAGAAGCATTACAGCGGGCTGTAATAGTGATGAGGAAAAAGTAAGGGCCATTCATGACTGGATTTGTACGAATATTTCATATGACTATGAATCTAGTGAAAGTGGAAATATGACGGATGCCGCCGATGCATCTAAAGTATTTGCTAATAGAAAAGGGGTATGTTCCGGTTATTCTCGTTTAGCTAATGTTATGCTAACAGCTGTCGGTATTCCCAAGATGAATGTTCAAGGTAAAGCTTGTAATATCGAGGATGGAGTGGATTATGGGATTAACCATGAGTGGAATCTTGTCTACTATAGTGATTCTTGGCATATATTCGATTTCACACATGACTCTAAAAATCAATACTATGGCGTAGGTGATAGTAGAAATATTAGTGGTCAAGCGCCCATATACTTTAATTATGATATGACGATTTTAGCGTCCGGTCAAAAGCATATGCCTTTCTATGTGGACATGGATTATTTTAATAATGATGGATGCGGACAACAAATATATCGTTTATACAATAGATATTCCGGAGAGCATTTATATACAGCTAATTATGATGAATATAGATTCCTACTTTCAATAGGTGGAGGATGGTATGGTGAAGGTAAAGCATGGAAGTCTCCATATAGATCTAATATACCTGTATATAGATTATGTAATCCAAATACCGGCGAGCATCATTATACAGCTAATGCATACGAGAAAGACTTGCTTTGCCTCGGTGGATGGCATTATGAGGGCATTGCATGGTATTCAGATGAGAAATCAAGAGTAGCCACATATAGATTGTTTAATCCTAATGTCGCTAGTGTAGCATCACATCATTATACGACTAGTGAAGCAGAACGAGATACATTGATGTGGTGCGGCTGGCTCTATGAAGGTATTTGTTGGTACAGTGTATAAGCATGAAAGGAGAACGGGTATGAAAAAATTTATCAAAAACGACAACTTATTAGCGATTATTAGTTATATCCTTGTTATGGCTATGCTTATTATGATGGCACCGATGTCTGCCAGTGCACATATGCCTAGTAATACCAGAACTGCGTATATTGAGACTTCGAAGACTGCGCCTGAGCGCCTTAGTGCTAATGTGTATGATGGTGTTATCAGCTTATATATGCATGATGACAGAGTATCTAACCAGGTTAGAACTGTATTTAATTTTAGAAATAGTGGTAATTCTACATTGAGAAGAAGTGAAGCATATTTTACAAACGGATACTGCAATCTATCCGTTGATGTATCCGGTCTTGATGATGGTTTGTATAGCTTATTGTTGTGGGAATGTGACGAGAGTGGTAATTACTTGTATTTTACCAATATTCCTGTTGAGATATCGGGTGGAACGGCGCAATTTTACTCAGTAAACGGCACAGGTGAACAGAGTTTTCTTGATTATGTAAATACTAATTGTAATCCTGATAATTACAGGGGATATTCTAAGTGGGCACAGACTGCGGGAAATTATGATGAGATTGCGACAATGTCTAGAAACATTACCGCCGGATGTAATACTGATGAAGAGAAGGTGCGTGTAATTCATGACTGGATGTGTGTTAATTTGGCATACGATTATGAACAATACTATAGTGGCAATATTCAAAATGCTACTGATGCATCATGGGTATTTAATAGTAGACGAGGCGTATGCTCGGGATTTTCAAGGCTTGCCAATATAATGATTACAGCTGTAGGTGTTCCCTGTATGAATATTAGCGGATATGTGAATAGTATTTCTGAAGGAATAGATTACCCAGATACTAATCATGAATGGAATCTTATTTATTATAATGGCTCTTGGCATATTTTTGATATAACACACGATTGTCAGAATGCGTACTATGGAAGCGGTAATAGTGATAATGTGAGTGGCGTTCAGCCTAGATATAACAATTATGATGCATCGCCGTTTGCTTTTGGCACATATCACATGTCAATGAAGATAACTGATAATAGTGATGATGGATATGGTGAAGTGGTATATCGTTTATTTAACAGGTCTACAGGAGAGCATTTATATACATTTAGTTATGACGAAGCTGTTATGCTGTGGAACATTGGCTGGAGATATGAAGGTTATGCGTGGAAATCGCCCTTAAAATCCAATACACCTGTATATAGAGTATATAATCCCGTTAGTGGTGAGCATCATTATACAACAAGTTCGTACGAAAAAGACTTGCTCTGTCTAGGTGGATGGTACTATGAAGGAATTGCTTGGTATTCAGATGACAAATTAAGAGTTCCCACATACAGATTGTATAATCCCAATGTGCCAAGTGCAGGGTCACATCATTATACGACTAGCGAGTTAGAGCGAGACACATTGATTTGGTCCGGCTGGATTTATGAAGGTATTGGTTGGTATGGAGTGTAAGGAGGTGATTGAGTGATATACGATAGGCTACCCTCGGTTTATCGCATATTTATTAACCTACAAATTAAATGCGAAATATGAGTTGGCTTGATAAAATATATTTGTAGTAATATGAGATAGATTATTTGAGGAGGGTAGCCTATGCGTATTGAAGGATTTGGCAATATATATCGTACTTCCGAGATTGCCGCTATCGGATCAGCATTCGGCATGGATCCTATGGAGATTAGGAGAATGGAGAATGAATACAAGCGAGCAGAGGCAGCTAGACAGGCTAGAATTGAACTATATCAGAACAAAGTTCATAGCATTGCAAAGGAAATGAGTGAGCAGGTGACATCTTATAACAGAGATGGAATAGGAATGTCGTACGATTATCATGATTTTGATAAGTTTGTGTAGCAATATCATTTTGTGGTTTTGTGTGTAGATAATAATTGAGGTGATATAGTGAAAAAATTATTGCTTGTGCTAGATAATAAACTAAACATAGTTGGTAAAGCAGAAGAAGAATTAGATAGGAATAAAAGAAAAAAAACATTTTACGAAAGCCAGTTGAGATTATTTAAGGCTAACTATATAGTAAGGGATAAAAAGGGCTTCTGTGTGGGATTATATCTTTTTAATTCGGATGGTGATTATGATGTAAACACGCCTATAGTAGTAGGCAAATCAGATGTATTTATGCCATCAGGAATTGTAGAAACACTAGAAGCTGCGGGCAAGATTGTTATTGAAGATATTTTTTTGGCAAGGGAGTTATGGATTGTGTGTGATGAGGGAGAAGCGATTCCGCCTGAATATTATGAACTTGTGGCCGAGCACTATGCGAAAAGGTATCCGATGAAAGAACAGTAGGCTGGTTGATATCATCAATAAAAAACTAGCTATATGATGATTGTTTTGTGAATGTGAAGGGATAAAAAGAGTATGTTTGATTTTGATAAAATAGATGATGATGGTACAGAATTACCATTTCTTAATTATGATACACCTAAATATATTTTTGAATTGCCCGATGCTAATGAGATATTAAGAGACAAGTGTATTGACAGGGCAAGGGAGCTATTTGGTAATGATGTTCCTGTTCAAATAATGGATAGGCTTCTAAGGGAGTTGCAAGCGATTACTGTTAATGGGTATGCTTCATATTATTTGATTGCTGCAGATATTGTTAAGTATTCACTAGATAAAGGATATCCTGTATCTAACAGGGGGACATTATCGTCTTCACTCGTCACATACTTATGTGGAATATCTCAGATAAATCCTATGCCGGCATATTATTATTGTCTATACTGTCATCATTTCGAGTTTGTTAATAAGAAGGATGACGATGTTAGAACATGTGTATATGAGCTACATGATAAAAAGTGTCCGGATTGTAATAGAATAATGGAAAAGGATGGTATAGATGTATTATCAGAGATAAATATGGGCGTTAATTATGATAAAGAGCCAACCTTTAATATTAATTTTGCTCCACAGATAAGATCTCAGATAGTAGATTATATTAAGATAAAATATAGTAAAGAGCAAATACTTAGAGCAGGCACTGAGGTAGAGCAAAGTGATGGAACTTATAAGAGGGGAGTTCATCCCGGAGGAATATATATTGTTCCAGGTGGTACGGATATATCTAGTGTCACAACTTTGCGTAAGTGGGAAGCGGAAGATGATTTCAAATTATGGATTACTGATGATGACTATCGTGAATTAGATGATATATTCAAGAGATATAATATTTTAACTCAAGTAGAGTTAGATGAGCTACATGACCTAAGAAAAGTAACGGGATTTAATTTTGAGGTGTTACCTACTGTTGACAATGAAATCCTAGAAGTGTTTTTAGATACATCTAATAATTTTATGAAGAGGTTTCCGAAAAAGGTTAAAGAATTGATTGATTCTGTGGAATTGACAAGTATTACTGATTTAGCAAGAATAGATGGATTACTCTATGGTTCGGGTAATTGGCCATGTACCGAGATTAAGGAGCATACACTTAAGGAGATTATTACTTGTAGAGATGATGTTATGCAGTATCTTCTGAATAAAGGTATTATTCATTATGCATATCGAATAATGCGTTCAGTATCCTTTGGTAAGGGGCTTACTGATGAAATGGTTGATTTGATGAAATCAGCGGATATTCCTGAGTGGTATATTGATAGCTGTAATAGAAAAAGATATTTATATCCTTGGTCACAATTAATGGAGTATGCATTAACAAATTGGAGATTAGCATATTATTATCTGCATTATCCTGAGGAATATAATGCATTACAAGAAGGTTATGAAGAGAGACGACATCGTAGAGAACTTCTTCATAAAATGTTGACATCGAATACTGAAAAAGTTATAGATGAATTACGTCGGGTATAGTAAATTGTTAGTTGTATGAGGTGCTATAATACAAGTTTGATTTGTAAGAGTCCTAATAGTTTACGGTGAGCCTTTGCGATTTGAGCGAGAAATATGATATTATTACTATAAATGCGAGGTGGTTAGTTATGAAAAAAATACTTATTATTCCTAAGGATTTGGATACATCACATGGCGCACCTATCTGGAACTTGCTTTTGAGCGAGGCTTTGTCAAAGCTTCGCAGTGGCTTTTCAAAGGATTTGTCAGAAGAGGAGATATCGTTTCTTAGACAAGAATTTGAACAGTTTTGCGTTTTGTCAGAAACTCAGCAGGATAGGGTGTACTGCGTTGAAGAGGATGAAGAAATATCTGTTAACATGATGCTTGAAGCATCATATGATTTGTCGCGTATTCTCGTATCATCGTAATTTGTTAAAGAATTGAATAAATAATGCTATGTTCATAAGAAAAGACCTCAGAAGAGGTCTTTTTCTAATGATTTGTTAAAACATATTATTAGATTTATCAGTTAAGGCTTGTTTACTGATGTTTTTATTTTAAATGATACATATCCGCCGTAGTTAACTCCTGCCGGAATCATTCCTTGCATATTGTCATAATAGCTTATAGGGACACCTGAACTTAGTAGTTTTTCGTCATTTAATGTTGTTCCATTTGCAGTTCCGTTGTTATATATCTGAGCGGAGTTTGGCACAAAGCTTATATAAATATTGCTATTAGCCTTCAAATAGCATGAATCCCATATTTCATTTGGAGTTGCGTTTGAGGCATTCAGATAGCCAACAAGTGAACCAACCTCGCCACTGTTCAAGTTTGAAGGGAGTTTTACTCTGATTGAGGTATCCCTTGAAATACCGCTCCCATCATTGTTTAATGATTCTTTTGCATCATTATGATAGTAAATTGATACTTCGTATTCAGCATTAGGCTCTAAAGCAACTTCGTCAGATTCTGTGCCACCCACTTTTCGTATTCTTACAAAGTTTCTTTCGTCTCCTAAAGACGGATTATTTGTTATTGAATTAAACGACACAGTATCTGAACGAGCGTTCCAATCATATGTCTTCCTGTCTTGAGGCCCCCAACTTGTTGAAACAGTGTCATTTGAACTTGTACCATTGCTTTTAGTACTGTTGTTTGAGTTCCTAGTTAATACTATTGCTAAGACTATTCCAACAATTAATACTATAGCGATTATTATGATAATTGCTTTTTTCTTCATTACACTTTCCTCCCACATTTATATGGTGTATAAAACTATGTGTGTATTATATCATATAAAGGATTTTTGTGTTTATATTTTAAAGTTAATTCGTTCTAAAAGAGAAATATTACATTTCTATAAAAATGAAATTATATGTGGTACAATATTTTATATATAGAATTTGATTGGAGACCAGCTATGAAAGTTCTTAATTTTGAGGATAGTGTATTTAAACATTCTAGTATAGCTAAAGTTTTAAAAAGCATCGGAATAGTGGATATAACATGGGTAAAAAACATAGAGGATGGACTAGATGAAATAGAAGATGCAATGGAGCCTTTTGATTTAATAATTAGCGATATGCACTATCCCGTAACAAGCAGAGGTGACTCGGACTTTTCTGCAGGAGAGAAGTTAATAGATATATTAAGAGAAAAAAATATAGACATTCCTGTTATTATTTGTTCTTCTATGAGGATTTACATTCCCGGAATGTATGGCACCGTATGGTATGACGAGAGAAGCGAATGGCGAGAAGAATTGAAGAAGTTGATAACTGAATTACAGAGCAGTTGAGTTTTGTTAGATAGAAAGATGAAAAATACAACTTTGTGTTATATAAAACAAAATAATGCGTATCTTATGTTGCACCGAACGAAAAAGATTGGTGATCCTAACGCAGGTAAATGGATTGGAATAGGCGGGCATATGGAAGACGGAGAAAGCCCGGAAGAATGTGTGGTTCGTGAAGTACGAGAAGAGACAGGATTAATCCTTAAAGAGTATAGATACAGAGCTCTTGTTACCTTTACATCTGACCTGTATGGGACGGAATATATGCACCTATTTACCGCTGATAAATTTGAAGGTAGCATCACAGATAATTGTGAAGAAGGCGAACTGGAGTGGATAGAATCTGATAAGATAATGGAACTTCCCATGTGGGAAGGTGACAGAATGTTTATACCACTTATTAAGGATGATGACACAGGGTTCTTTTCTATGAAATTGATATACGAATCGGATAAGCT
>AUXO010064074.1_pt1 | contig 13397 bp, 13 predicted proteins | sample 768731 | NCBI WGS metagenome assembly AUXO01 (sample SAMN02715735, study PRJNA202380) | gut metagenome | biome: sheep rumen | host: Ovis aries | place: New Zealand: Palmerston North
GACCTTCAGGTTATGAGCCTGACGAGCTACCGGACTGCTCTATCCCGCGATGATAGGGTTAATTATACACTAAAATAACGGGCTGTCAATAAAAAATAAGATAATTTTTAAAAAAATTTGACTTAAAACCGATTGTTAGTCGATTTTTGTCCCTTTGGTTCTTGCATTGTAAATTTATTGTTGCTATGATTTTGTTGAATTTTATTGATGGTGATTAAATGGCAAAAAGTAAGATTAGAAAATATTTTTTAGACCCTATTTTGGGGTTGGATATTGTACAGTGGTGTTTTGCTATACCTGTATCTTTGATGATGTGGTTGGTTTTTGCAACCTGTTGTACACATATTCGTAATAAAAAAATATTAAAAGAATACCGGAAAAAACCGGCTGTGTTCGTTGTTTGGCATGGACGTTCAATGGTGCCAACGGCTGTGATGGCGTTATATCGTATGCGGTCGTGTGTTGTGACCAGCAGACATAAAGATGGTCGTTTTATGGCAAAAATTCAACATATGTTCGGTGGTAGGGCTATTTTTGGCAGTTCTTCATCTGGGGGGGTGTCTGTGCTGCGTGAAGGTGTGCGGTTGTTGAATAAGGGTGGACGTTGTTTGGTTTTGTCGCCTGATGGCCCAGGGGGACCATCTTTGCGTATGCAAGAGGGCGCAATGTATTTCGCAAAAATGACAGGTGCACCAATTATTCCTGTGTGTTTTTCTGCTTCGAAATCATGGTTCCAAAAACGTTGGGATCGTTATTTGGTTGTTTTGCCTTTTTCCAAGGTTATTGTTGATGTTGGTGAACCTATGTTTGTAAAATCAAAAATTAAAACACCAGAATTCGAACAAGAACGTTTGGAAATCGAAAAAAAATGTATTAAACAATTACGCGACCTGGACAAGATTTTTAATTTGATGCAGGTTGAAGAAGGTATGAAGGCCAGTACTTTTAAAAAACAAATCCGCGAAGGAAAAAAGTTGGTCGCCAAAGCCAAAAGTGATAAGAAATGAAAACACCAAAATGGTTTTTGCACAAAGGTTTAATCGCTTGGTTATTGTTGCCTTTTTCGGTATTGTATTATTTGGTTAGTAAATCTGTTTTTAAATTACGTGCCAAGCACCCATTGGTATCCAGACGAAAAATAATTTGTGTTGGAAATTTGTTGGCTGGGGGTGTTGGTAAAACACCGGTGGTTCGTCAAATTGCTGAATTTTTAGATGCACCTGTGGTGATGCGTGGATATAAGCAAACAAAAAAAACAAATGGTGTTGGCGACGAGGCCATGATGTTGGCACGATGTGGTATAAATGTGCATACCGGGGACAGAAAAAGCAATATTGTTTTATTGAATAAGCAAAAATCTAAAAAACCAATTGTTATGGATGACGGATTTCAAAATCCAAGTATAAAAAAAGATATTTCTGTTGTTGTCGTTGATGAAAGTTTGGGTTTTGGAAATGGATTTCTGTTGCCAGCCGGACCTATGCGTGAAGGTGTGGCCGGATTAAAGCGTGCGGATGCAATGATTATTATAAAATCCAAAGATGTTAAACATAAAGATTTAAAAATTTTTGCAGGTATTCCGGTGTTCTATGCTGAAAATACAACTGTGTCACCATATTCTGATGATGTGTCATTGGTTGCTTTTGCAGGAATTGGATATCCAGAAAAATTCTTTAATAAGTTAAAAAATGTTGTTGTAAAAAAGTCTTTTGCTGACCATTATCAGTATAATGAATCTGATATAAATCAATTGATGAAAGTGGCGGATAAATATAATGCAAAATTAATTACTACGGAAAAAGATTGGGTCAGATTGCCGGAAAATGTCCGTAAAAAAATTAAATATGCAACATTAGATACAAAAATAGATAAGGCTTTTTTTGATTGGTTGGAGGAAAGGTTAAATGGCAACATTTAAAAAGAAATTTGAAATATCTGGGCATGGTATTCATAGTGGAAAACCTGTGCGTATGGTTATAAAACCAAGCAGCAAGCCAGGTATTGTTTTTTATCGTGTCGATATGAATAAAAAATTCAAAATTCCTGCAATTTATTCTAATGTTGGCGAAACAAAAATGCGCAATACCACAATTGGTAAAATGGATTCAGAGCATGTCCAAACAATTGAACATTTAATGGCTTCGTTGATGTTGGTTGGTGTTGATAGTGCGGTTGTGGAAATTGATGGCCCGGAAACACCAATATTAGATGGCAGTGCATACGAATTTATGAAAAAATTCCTGGAAGTAGGTGTTGAAGGAAATAAACTGAAACGTATTATTGTTAAGAAAGAAATTATTGTTACTTCGGATGAGGCCAAGAAAAATGTGCATTGGTTTGAAAAATTCAAATTTTGGATTTTAAATAAATTAGCAGGTCGGGATACACGTGGCTTTGTGAAATTATTACCAAATGATGGTAGGGGATTAAATGTTTCTGCGACATTGGTTTATCCTGAAAAAATTATTGGGTCACAAAGTTTTTCTTATACGTTTAATGAAACGAAAAAATCCAGAGATGTGTTTATGCGTGATGTTGCACACGCCAGGACTTTTGGAAAAATTTCAGAGTGGGATTTTTTGAAAAAGCACGGTATGGCACATGGGGCAAATGAACATAATGTTATTGTGTTGAATGCAAAAGGTGACGGAACGTTGAATCAATTATATTGGAAAGATGAATTTGTTCGTCACAAGGTTATCGATGCGCTGGGTGATATGTTTACATCTGGGGGGATTATTGTGGCGGATATGATTTCTTGGAAGGGGAGTCATGCTTTGAATAATTTGGTGTTAAGAAAATTGTTTAGCGACCCAAATAATTATGAAATTGTTGAAAAGTAAAATTTAAATAAAAGGAAAGGAAAATGAAAAAATTATTTTTGTTTGGATTTGTTTGTTTGTTGGCGGCTTGTAATCATACTATTAATCCAGAAGGTAATAGTGATAAGTTGGTTTTATCTGATACAGAACCCAAAGGTTGTGTGTATTTGTATAAAATGGATGCTGATGCTTCTTTTTATTCACATGATGACGCAGTTCAGTATTTGAAAAACCGTATTGCAGGACAAAATAAAACAGGAAATGTTTTTTGGTTGGAAAAAGATAAAAAAGAACAAAATTCCTGGGTTATGTTCGGGCCAGAGTATAAATATTCTATGACGGCACGTGTTTATGATTGCCCGATTAATAAATAATTTGTTGTTATAAAAGCCTGTTGATAAAAATTAATGGGCTTTTTTATTATTATCTGTTTGCCAAAGATTGTATTTTTTTGTTATAATTGGAAAAGGAGAGATTAAATAAAGTGTTAGATACTGCAATTGGGGCTTTTTTTAGTTTTATTTTTAATAAATTGTTCAGAATTAGCGATAATGCTCTGAGTGATTTGTTGCGTGTAAATAAAAAACGTTTTGCTGCCGGATTGTTTTGGCAACCGGTTGCGGTTGGATATACACCACGTAATTATGCACGTGTTTTGGCCAGAAATTCCAAGGGCAAGGCGAATTTATTTGTTGAATACAGATCTATGGTTGGTATTGCATCTAGGCATAAGGGGTATATTGTTGGTATGCCATCTGTGGCGGCCGAAGTTGTAGATGCTTTGTCCGAATATTCTTCGTTTTTGGCTGTGTTTTATATTGATAAAAAATATTATTTGTTGGCGGTTCGTAATAGCGTTATTTTGGCTGATAAATTGTTTAATAACGAGGCAGATGCACGTGCAGAATATGCCAAGTTTTTGAAAATTCCAGATTGGACTGCTTTTATTGCACCTAATTCTTGGGGAATACCACGTGCGATGGAACGTGATTTGAATACTTTGTTGCCACGCAAGGCAAAATATACCCTGCGTACAATTAGTCGTTGGCGTTCAAATATAATATCTTTGATTTTATTGGTTTTGTTTTTTGCAGGTATATATTTTGTTTTTCGTGAACCGATAGAAAAAATTAAAACACCAAAAGTTGAATTAAATCCGGAATTGGTGGAACAATATAAAAAACAAATAGAGGCAAAGAATAAAGAATTAGATCAGCAATTTGATATACAAAAACAAGAATATAAACCTTTAGTATATCCTTATTCTTCGTTGCCTGTGCCGGCTGAACGTGCAAAACAATGTTATCAAGCAATTGGATTTTTAATGCAACCGATTACTGGTTGGATACAAACAACGGCTGTGTGTGATGAAACAAAAGCCAGTGTTGAATTTACAAGAAAATATGGTTCGTTGGATGAGTTTTATGCAATTGCATCAGATTTCTTGCCGGGGGTGACGGTTACAGAATTAGATGAAAACACATTAAATGTGACGGTTGCGTTGCCAGAAGTTAAAAGGGTTTCTTCGCAAGATGAAAGAGATGCGGAATCTGTGGAACGTGGTGTTGTTAGTTTGTTCCAAACGATGAATATGGATGCAAAAACAGAGATTGTTGTTGATACACTGACAAATGGTGTTGAAACGGCTAGTTTGAACATTGTTGAGGTTGCGGCATCTTCTAAATTATTGCCAATGCAATTTACAAAAATGTTTGAAGATTTTGGTGGCTTTTACATTACTCGTTGTATGTGGAATGCTACATCACGGACTTGGAACTATGAGGTTATAATCTATGCAAAATAAAAATAAATTATTTGGTTTGTTGTTAGCATTGTTTGCTTTTTGCACTGTACCATATACTGGTTATGCAGAAGAAAATTTATTTGATGATTTTATAGAAGAGGAAGATTCTTTTGATGATATAGATGATTTAGATTCAGATGATGAAGCACAAGCAATGGCTGGTGCGGCATCTGTTGCTGATTATAATGTTGATGGCAGTGTGTTTCAAAAAATTACAGATTTAGAGCAACAAAAAGTGTTGATGGAATTAGAAAAAGAACGCGCACAATTAGATTTAGATTTAGATAGATTGGCTGCAGAAAAAATTAAATTGCAAATGGAAATGGACACTTTGTCTGGTCGTGCAGAACAAGAACAACAAATTTTGCAAAACGAAAAATCAAAATTAGAGGCCGAGGCTGCACGTATTGAACAAGAAAAACGTGCATTGGCAGCAGCAGCAGAAAAAGGTGATTTAGATGCGTTTGTGCCTGAAAAGGCAAAAAAGAAATCTGCACCAAAGAAAGCAAGTCGTGAAGATTTAGACGAAGATGATATTGCCAGTATGTATAAATTGGTAAATGTTATGGGTGCTGGAAATCAATTACAAGCAACATTGTCTGATTTAGAAACCGGTCAAACAAAACGTGTTAGTGTTGGTAAAAATATAAGTGGTTTTGTTGTGAAATCTATCTCTTTGGAAGATGGTGTTGTGTTTAGTAAAGATGGTGAAACACAGAATTTAAATATATCTAGTCGGTAATAAAATGAGTAAAAATATCGATAATGATTTAATCGCAAAAAAAACATCTGTGCCAGATGGTATGGATGGTGCTGCGATAAAAGAAATAGTAGATTACTTGTATTCTAAGGGTAATCGTCTGTTGACCGCAACTGGTGCACGTATGGAATTGTCCAAAGATGTGCAGAGTTTGATTGCATATTTTTCTGGTGGTGAAATTATTATTTCCAGAACACATAAATATGATGGGCGTGTGTTGGCGTTTATGGATTTGTTAAAAGAACGCAATATGCCTATGCGTATACCGTTTTATTCTGATTTGGGTTTGGTGTCTGCTATTTATAAAACGTATGAAGAACGTTTGGGTGGTTTGGGTCGTGTGCGTACAGAATACGATAACCAAATGCAAAAAGATTTTGTTGATATTATTGCACGTGCTGCGGCACAAAAAGTATCAGATGTGCATATCGAAGTCGCAGACCAGACAACAATTTATTTTCGTATAGATGGTAGTATGCAACCGGTGTTGGAATATAATTCTGCATGGGGTGAATCTTTTGTGCGTGCTGCGTTTGCATCGGCAGATATATCTAATTCTAACTATGCACAAAATGAATATCAATCAGCCCAAAAAGATGGTAGAACACCTTTGCGCGGAACCAAAGATTTGTTTTTACCTGCGGGTGTGACAAGTATTCGTATGCAATTTAATCCAATTGCTTTTGGAACGCGATATGTTGTTATGCGTTTGTTGTATGATAACCCATCCGAAGGAATTAAAACAGAACAAGAATTTGGTGAATATGAACAAAAATTATTGTTAAGGTTGCGTTCTTATCCAACAGGGTTGGTAATTGTTGCGGGTCCAACAAGTTCTGGTAAATCAACAACGTTGGTTCGTAATATGTCGTTGATGTTAAAAGAACGTAATTATGAAATAAATATGATAACGGTTGAAAACCCAGTGGAACAGAAGATTTTTGGTGCACATCAAATGCCTGTGGTTAATGCTATGAACGAAGAACAGCGTGATGAAAAATATACAGAAGCATTAGCAGCGGCTTTGCGTAGTGACCCTGATACATTGATGGTCGGTGAAATTAGAACGTTGGCGGCAGCACAGTTAACGGTGCGTGGTGCGTTGTCTGGTCATAATGTTTGGACAACTTTACATGCTAATTCTGCGATGGCGGCATTAACAAGATTGTTGGATATGGGGGTCGAAAGTTTCAAATTAAAAGAAGAAACGTTGATGCGTGGGTTGGTATCTATGCGTTTGTTTAAGAAATTATGTCCGCATTGTCGTGAACCGTTGGCAAATCACCCGGAACATCCTGCATATAATCGTGTAATGGATGCTTTTGGTATGGTTGGTTTAAAACAAACTTTTATACGCGGTTCTGGGTGTAGTGAGTGTAATGGTAGTGGAACACTGGGCCGTATCAAAGCAGGTGAAATTATTATTACAAATAGTGAGTTTTTAAGATTAGCTTTGGCTGGTAATACTGATTTAGCAATAAAGTATTGGTTAGAGGAAATGGATGGTAGAACATTAAAAGAGTCTGCTGCTGAATTGATGTTAAAGGGTATTATTGGTGTTGATGAGTTAGAACGTTGGGTTGGTTTGTTAGATAGGCCTGGGGAATATTAAGCAATATGGAAAAGTTAGAATTATTTTATGCAAAATTGGTATTCAAAATGAATACCGAACGCAGACTTGCATTGATACGCAAGTTAGCGTCTTTGTTGCGTAATGATTTTTCTTTGATGGATGCGTTGGGACGTATTGAAAAAATAGAATCCAAAGAAGGCAGAAAACCAGATGAACCATATGCTATTGTAATGCGTGAGTGGCAAAAAAATCTGGAAAAAGGACTCAGTTTTTCTGATGCTACACGTGGATGGTTGTCATCCGAAGAAACGTTGTTGGTGACATCGGCTAATGTGACAGATTTGGTTGTTGCGTTGGAAAATGTTGATAATGTTATAAACGGAATTACAAAAATAAAACGTGCAATGAGAAATGCTATTTCTTATCCGTTGTTTTTGTTGGCGTTGACTTTTGGTATTATCATTATGGTTGGTATGTATTTGGTGCCACCATTGGCTTCGGTGGCAGGACCAAATGTTGTTTGGACAGGTGCGGCAAATTTATTAATCCAAGTATCCGAATTTTCTATGAATTATTGGCATATGATTGTTGTCGGTTTTGTTGTTATATGTGTGTTGGTTTGGATTAGTTTGGCAAATTGGACTGGATGGGTGAGGACATTGTTTGATGATTTGCCACCTTGGAATATTTATAAAATGCATACTGCGGTGGGGTGGTTGATGTCTTTGTCGGCTATGGTGTCGGCTGGGATTACTATGCCGGATGCGATGCGTATTTTAGCGGATAATTCCAATAGATATTTGAGAGATATTTTGGAATCAACGTTGCGTTATATTGCAAATGGTGATAATTTAGGGGTTGCGTTGTCAAAAACAGGGCGTAATTTTCCAAATAATGAAATTATTGGTGATTTGACTATTTATTCTGAAATGAATGATTTTGCACCAAACATATCACGCGTGGCGAATGATTATTTGCAAGATTCTGTGAGAAAAATGGAGTCTATATCAAGCACACTGAATAGTGTTGGTATTTTATTAGTGTCAATTATTATTGCGTGGGTTGTGTTGGCGACTTTCCAGATGCAAGATCAAATAACCATGATGTTATCTTAAAAAAAACCGGCATTTGCCGGTTTTTTATTGTTTGTGTTTTTATACCATAAATGGCAAATTTTCCAAAGTCCCTTCGGTGACACGAACATTTACGTCGATTAACATAAATATTGAATCTGGCGATGGGGTAAAACCTTGGGGAAATATGTTTTTTGCCAACAAATGGCTGGTATTTACTGTTATTTTTGTAACCAGGTGGTCATCGTCCAATAATGTATAAATTGGTCCTATATTTGTCGGTGTGTTTCCACCGATTTCGTGTTCGTTTTGTGGACAACGCAGACCATCCAATAATGTTTTTATACGGTTATCTATATCAGAGTGTGCAACACCAACGATTTCAGGGTGCAGCATTAAAATATCCAATTCTGCAATCATATTCAGGTTTGGACTGATAATTGGATTCCAGTCTATGCCGCCAACATGGCGTGTAATAAGTGGGTTTTTGGACGCGTCAGGCAACATATATTTGGTTAAATTATTCCAAGGACTGTGTTCGACCAATTTCTTTAATTGTGGGTGAAATTGCATACGTATATCAGCAATATGTTGGGCACGTTTTTTAGGGTTGACAAAAATATCTCCAAAATAAATTAATTTAAATTTCATAATAATCTCCTTGTGATTTTTATGCCTTTTTTCTTGATAATTATAGCAGAAATTGCTATGGTTTGGGTAGTAAAAAACGAAAGGAATGATAATGGTTGTAAATAATGAATATACAGGTGATTCAATTAAAGTTCTAAAAGGGTTGGAGGCTGTTAAAAAGCGCCCTGGAATGTATATTGGCGATGTTGGTGAATGCGGTGATGGTTTGCATCATATGATTTACGAGGTTGTCAATAATTCTATTGACGAAGCGATGGCTGGATATGCTGATACTGTTTATGTATCGTTGAATGCAGATGGCAGTGTGACAATTCGTGATAATGGTCGTGGTATGCCGTTTGATATTAATCATGAAACAGGACGCAGTGCGCTGGAATTGATTATGTGTGAATTGCACGCAGGTGGTAAATTTGATAACGAAGGTAATGGCGCATATAAGGTGTCTGGTGGGTTGCATGGTGTTGGTGTATCTGTGGTTAATGCTCTGTCTACTTGGTTAGAAGTACGTGTGTGGCGTGGTGAAAAGCAAGCGTTTATGTCGTTTGCCGAAGGTGTGCCAACAACAGATTTACAAATTACAGAAAATAAAACGCATCATGAACATGGGTCAGAGGTTACTTTCTTGCCATCGCCTGATACGTTTACAGGTACAACGTTTAATTTTGATACATTGGAAACATGGTTGCGTGAACAATCTTATTTGAATGCAAATGTTCGTATTATTTTGGAAGATTTGCGTGGCGCAGAAAAGAAAGAACGCGAGTTTCATTCGGTTGATGGTTTGAAAGGTTTTGCAACGTATTTGGATAAATCCAAAGAATTGTTGAATCCAGAACCAATCCAAATGATTAAACAAATCGAAGATTCTTATATTGAAATTGTTTTACAATGGACGACCGCATATACCGAAACATCATTATGTTTTACAAATAATATTCCAAATCGTGATGGTGGAACGCATTTGGCCGGTTTTCGTGCAGGGTTGACACGTGCGTTGAATAAATATATTGGTGAAAAAATAACCAAAAAAGACATTAATTTAACAGGTGAAGATTTCCGCGAAGGTTTGACAAGTATTGTTAGTGTTAAAATTCCAGATCCAAAGTTTGGTTCACAAACCAAAGATAAATTGGTGTCATCCGAGGTTCGTCCGTTGGTAGAAAATACAGTTAATGATATGCTGTATGAATTTTTGGAAGAAAATCCAATAATCGCAAAATCTATTGTGGATAAAATCGTAGAAGCGGCAACCGCACGTGAGGCTGCGCGTAAAGCTCGTGAATTATCACGTAAAAAATCTGGGCCGGAATTGGGTGGTTTGCCAGGTAAGTTGGCAAATTGTTCTGAACGTGATCCAGAAAAATGCGAGTTGTTCATCGTTGAGGGAGATTCTGCTGGTGGTACCGCAAAGCAGGGACGCGACCGTAAGACCCAGGCAATATTGCCTTTGCGTGGTAAAATTTTGAATGTTGAACGCGTACGTTTTGATAGAATGTTAACATCTGATACGATTGGTGCTTTGATTACCACAATGGGTGCTGGTATTGGCAAGGATGAATTTGATATCGAAAAAATGCGTTATCATAAAATTATTATCATGACCGATGCTGATGTGGACGGACAACATATTCAGATATTGTTGATGACGTTCTTTTATCGTCATATGCCGGAGGCTATTGAACGTGGTTATATTTATGTTGCAAAACCACCTCTTTATGGTGTGACGCGTGGAAAACAGCAAATCTATATCCAGAATGAACATGATATGGATGATTATTTGATGAATCAATTAGCAACAGACGGTATGATTCAAAGTGCAGATGGAACCCAGATTTCTGGTGCAGATTTGAAACGTTTGTTGGGTTTGGTTTTGAATATGAAAAATACTTTACAAGCATTGAATCATATTATGCCTTTGCGCTTTATCGAGGCTTTGGCATTAAATGGCGCGTTAGAAAACGAAACAGCAGAAAACTTTGCTGCTGCTGCAAAAATGTTAGATGCAGAAGAGTTGGAATTTGAACGTGGTTGGAAAGTTTCTGGTTCTGATGAAGGTATAACGATTACACGTACATTACGTTCTGTTACAGAAACACATGTTTTACCACGTGAAAAATTAAATTCTCCGGAAATTCGAGGTTGGCACAGAATGGAAGGTAAAGAAGAATTGGTTCAAATGTTTAGACAACCAACAGTTTTAACTGTGAAGTCAAAATCACAGAAAATCTGGGGGGCGTTGGCATTATTGGATACAGCCTTTGAATATGCACGTAATGGATTAAAGATTCAAAGATATAAAGGTTTGGGTGAAATGAATGCGGAACAGTTGTGGGAAACAACAATGGATCCAAACAATCGTTCTTTGTTCCAGGTCAAGATTCAAGATGCATCCGCAGCAGACGAGGTTGTTTCAATGTTGATGGGTGATGTTGTTGAACCACGACGTGACTTTATTGTTGAAAATGCATTAGATGCAAACTTGGATGTGTAATGTTTGATAAAAAGTGGTTTTTTGAATTAGAAAAAACTCTGCGGGAACGTGGATTAGATTCTGATTCAAAATCTTTTGATGAAATACGCGATATGCTGGCGACACCAAAAAGGTTGTCGCCAGATTGTTTTGCTTTTGAATGTGCGTATGTTATTTTGGCTGGTGGGTTTTCCCAGAAAACAGCAAAAAAAATCCATTCTGTGATTTGTGAAAAGTTATTAAGTGGTGCAAATGTTGATGATTTATTTAATGTGTTTCACAATAAAAATAAAATAAATGCTATTTATAAAATATGGCAAAATCGTAAAGAATTGTGTGTGGAATATTACAATCAAAAAACATTGGACGATAAATTAAATTTTATTCAAAAACTTCCTCATATCGGAAAGATTACAGCAAATCATTTGGCACGAAATTTAGGTGTTGATATTGTTAAGTATGATATTTGGATTCAACGATTGGGGGTTGTATACGCAGGAAAACCGGAGTTTTTTATGCGTGTTGATAATGGTAAATTAAATACAGAAATAAAAAAATATTGTGATGATATGTTTTCGCATATGGTGTGTGTCACAGGATTGCCACGCGGATATATTGATGTGGTGTTGTGGAAATCTGCACAAAATGGATTGATAGAGGAATTAAAAAATGGATGTAAAAATTGAAGAATCTTGGAAGAAAATATTATCGTCAGAGTTTGATAAAGATTATTTTATAAAACTGACAGATTTTGTTCGTAATGAATATTTATCAGGCAAGCAGATTTATCCACGTGCATCAAATATTTTTAATGCGTTTAATTTGTGTCCTGTGGAAGATGTCAAAGTGGTTATTATTGGACAAGACCCATATCATGAACCGGGACAAGCGCATGGACTTTGTTTTTCTGTGCCGGATGGTGTTACACCACCGCCGTCGTTGGTGAATATATATAAAGAAATAGAAAATGATTTGGGACGAAAAAGTTCCACGAATGGTGATTTAACATCTTGGGCGCGTCAAGGTGTGTTGTTATTAAATTCTACATTAACGGTTCAGGCGCATATGGCGGCATCGCATGCGGGACGCGGTTGGGAACAATTTACTGATGCGGTAATCGCTGCGTTGACGCACCGTGAAAATATTGTTTATATGTTATGGGGCAGTTATGCACAAAAGAAAGCAGCGTTGGTTGATGAATCAAAAAATTTGGTGTTGAAAGCGGTACATCCATCACCATTATCTGCATATCGTGGTTTTTTTGGGTGTAAACATTTTTCCAAGGCTAATGAGTATTTGGTTGCAAATGGTAAAACACCAATAGATTGGTAATATTAGAAATTGTGGGTTAGGCCAAGTCCATAAAAAGCGTATGAATTATTTTCGTCAGCAGTATTTGCGTTTGAAAAATGTTGGATGAAAAGTTCTGTTGCCCATTCTTTTGTAATATTGTATCCAATTGTGACCTTGAATTCAAAAACAAGTTTTGCACCCAGACGTTTGTTCTCGCGTACTTGTAATCCGGTACCAGCGCCCATACCCATATATAGTTTGTTATAACGGAATAAGGCAATATCTTCGGTTAAATATCCAATAGGTGTTGTGTAATCACGCCAATTCCAACCATTTTTTTCACCAAAACCGGCCGTCATGGAAATATTTAAATTTCGACGTGCGGGAATTCTGAAAAATGTTGTTGGTTGTGAATATGTTATTGTTCCGATGTAAAACGGTACAGGGCGAACAGGTGGTGGTAATAAAATACCAGTATCAAATCCTTGGCCAATACCGTAAAATGTTTGGTTTTTGTATTTGCCCATAAAAGGGTTTTGTTCTGGTAAAAACCATGAATCAGCCAATGCAGGTGTTGATATTAGAAGTGGTAATAAAAATAGTAATCTTGTTCTCATGTTCAGATATTTTATCATAATTTTGATGTAAAGACAAATTGAATAAATGCTATTTAAATAAAAAAAACCGGTACAAACCGGCAAATCTTGGTAGCGGAGGGGGGACTCGAACCCTCGACACACGGATTATGATTCCGTTGCTCTAACCAGCTGAGCTACTCCGCCAAGCAGATGCATTATAATAGTAAAAAAATAAAAATCTAGTAAAAAATGGTTTTTAAGTTGATTTTTACGTGTGGGCAGGTATAATAACCCCTGTTGCCCTAATAGTCTAGTGGTAAAACACGTCCTTGGTAAGGACGAGTCGCAAGTCCGATTCTTGCTTAGGGCACCA
>AUXO010610237.1_pt1 | contig 13397 bp, 12 predicted proteins | sample 768731 | NCBI WGS metagenome assembly AUXO01 (sample SAMN02715735, study PRJNA202380) | gut metagenome | biome: sheep rumen | host: Ovis aries | place: New Zealand: Palmerston North
GATGACCACGAATTAGTCGATGGCATACTCAATAACAACAAGCCATTGATAAAGTATTTCTTTACGAAGAAATGCTCTGGACTTCTTGCCTATATATTGATGAACGTATTTGACGGAAACATTGATAGGCGCGAACTTGTCAGTGAACTTTACCTATTTATGGCTCATAATGATTGGCAAGTGTTCCGTAAGTTTCAGTTCCGTAGCACACTCATGACATACGTCAGCGTGGTATCGGTGCGTTTTTTCATCAGCAAACGAGTTCAACTGATAGATTTACCCTTATCAACCTCTCTAAACAATCAAAAGGAGCAGATACAAAGCACAGTCCTTTCAATGGAACAGCGAATTGATATTCGTGAAGCACTTAAAAAGATGCCAAATGAACGCTATCAAAGAGTAATTGAAAAATTGGACTTGCAGGATGTTCTTCCTGAAAAATTAGCAGAAGAAATGAACGTGACAGTAGATAACTTGTACAACATTCACCGCCGTGCACTCGCACAATTGCGCATTGTAATGGGAAGAAAGGAGGACTACGTATGAAAGACTTCTCTGATTTCTTGAATAGTAGTATTTCCGACGAGTTGCTGGCTGCATACATCGACGGGAAAACGACGATAGAAGAAAATGATCTGATAGAGAAAACTATCAAAGAAGATCCTGTATTGTCAGAAACTTATGAAATAGTTAACGATAGTTCAGCTTTTGGAAGTAGCTTTGATTTGGAATTACATAAAGGAGATTTCGGCTTTTGGGAGTTAGGATTACCACCAGTCATAGCAGAGAATGATTTGCAGGAAGATGCAGGCAACTTCGGAATTAATAACACATCGGGAGTTGAGGATGAATTAGAAGAAATAAATATTAGTAATCATAAAAACAAAATGGGTATGTTACATATAGAAGAATTCGGAACAACAAAGCATGAGGTACCAAATCATTGCATTGAAGAGGCTCAAAAGCAATATGGTCTAGAGCCAAAAAATATAGAGTTTGACCCCAACACATATCAATGGGAACAAGATACTTGCGCTATTCGCTCACAAGAAATAGTACTTCGTTCCTTTGGTATTACAACTTCCCAAGAAGAATTAATAAATGAGGCAACGGCGCATGGTTGGTATTCTTCTGGGAATGGAACTCAAATTGAGGATGTAGGAAATCTATTGGATTTACATGGAGTCAAAAATCATAGGGTTGAAAATGCTAATGTGTTTAATTTGGTTGATGAGTTAGGACAAGGGCATAAAGTAATTGTCGGTGTAGATGTTGATGAACTCTACGGTAATCCGTTTTGGCAATCGATAAAAGAATATTTGGTTGGCAAAACTCCTAATCACGCAATGATTGTATCAGGAATAGACACTTCTGACCCTAATAACACAAAAGTAATTTTAACTGACCCAGGTACAGGCAAGACGCTGTTTGAATGTCCTTATGAAAAGTTCTTGTCCGCTTGGAATGATTCTGACTGTTTTATGGTTGCTACAGACAATCCTGCGCCATTGGAATACAATACTGATACAATGATTAATTTTGATTATGACAAAGGTCATGTCTCATTTATGGGAAAAATGCCGTTCGAAACGCTCCATAATGAAATAGTACCTAATGTGGATGATTACATAGATGCTCTAGATGAGTACATTGAGTCTTTGGAAAAATTCACACAAGGCGAAATTAAAACTCTTGATCAGTTTGAAGATATGATGAATAAAGCAGATATTGCACATCATAAGGCACATGATCTCAAAAATCATAATTTACACAACAAACTATCTAAATCCTTAATCAGTTCTTCTGACGATTCAGATGATGAAACTAATTCAGATGATTCAGAATCCGAAGGAGATTCAACACTTCAAGTTGAAAATGAGAATCAAGATGACGATGGGATAGATGTAGCAGGATTAGACGAACTTTAATATATTGCCAAAAATGAGAACGAAAGAAAAACTCAATTCTAATCTCACTTTATTAAGTGAAATCGTTGATCGTGTTGTTTCCTTGAGAAGCGAAAAGACTTCTGATAATCTCCCATTACTCCCAGAAGAATTATCAATACTATCAGCCAATTTGCATAAATCTGATTTTACATTAGTTGTTAGTGGCGAAGTCAATAGAGGTAAAAGCACATTTATCAATGCCATAATAGGTCAGAATATTCTACCTACTTATGACAAAGAAACAACAGCGCAAGTATTTAAGATAATTAATTCCGAAGAGGAAACTTTTACTGTTGTTTATGAAAATGGCGATAGAGTACCAATTAAAAAAGAGGAATTATCTGAATATGGTACACAGATTGGTAAATCATCAGATTTGTCTCTTGGAAGGAGAATTACTTTTATTGAAATTAAAACACATGTTGAGAATCTCCCAAGTGGAGTGACAATAGTAGATACTCCAGGTATAGGATCTACTTTCAAAGAGCATAGTGAAATTGCGCGTGAATTTATGCGCCAAGCAGATGCCGTAATATATCTTTGTTCATCTAAGCATCCTATCATTAAAGTAGATATCGATTTTATTAAGAATACGATTTTACCACTTCCTGCTATTCCAAACGTTCTGTTTGTTATGGCAAAAGCTGATCAAGCGGATAGTATTGAAGCCCTCAACAGTCTAATAAATCGTTCAGAAAGTCAGCTAGAGGAAAACTTTGCTGATAATCCTTCCATTGGTAAAAAAGTAATTCCTGTTAATAGTTTGTCGCTGCTTGATTCTAATAATGCGACATCAACTGAGGTTTCTGCACTATTACGTCAAGAATCAAATTATGAAGTAATCAACCAGGCTATTAATGAACTTATTGAGAGACAGAAATTCTTTTGGTTAGTAACCACATATAATTGTGTGGTTAAATATTACAAACGAGTTAGTCAATATTTATCTAAACAAATTTCAGAGTTTGATTTGGATAGTCAAAATAGACAAAACAAGTTAACGTCTATCACTAATAGCTTATCAACTCTTGAAACAGATTTAGGCCTCTCAAAACAACGTGAAGTTCTTGAAAAAATCAATAATATATTAGGTAGTTTTAAAGCAGACGTTAAGAGTGAATATAACTCAGACAACTCTTCATTACTATCTAAATATATCAAAAAAATCGAATCTCTATCTAGTAAAATGTCATCTGATGACATTAATGAGAATGCGAAGCTGTTCAGTTCTCAAATAATAGAAGATGCAACCGAAAAGTGGGACGAATTATGTTCTACAGCAATTTCTGAAATTCAAACAGTTCTTGCCATATACCATAAAGAATGTCAACTTAAAGTAGATGAAGCTATTGAATTGCCTCCTGTTGATGATAGCAATTTCAGCGTTAATATGGATGTCACAGTTTCTGACAAAATTGATGCTATGCGCGGTAAGTATTTTACTGCTGTTTTTGGAGCAACAGTGGGCTATTTTGCAATTAACGCCTTGGCAGCCTCTTCATCTACTATAGCTGCGATGATTAGTGGTTCTTGGCTGGCAGGACCAGTAGGCCCTATCGTAGTAACAGGATGTATGATTGCATATGGATTAATTTACGGCAACAAGAAAGCAAAAGAAAAAGCATTTGTTAAAGCAAAAACAGAAATGAAGAACCATTTAAAAGATATTTTGGCTGAAATATATACTCAATTATCAAAAACATCATTAATGGATGGGAAATACGAATCTGCACTTAAGCTATTTGAAAAGGCATTGCAAGAAAGTTCTATGGAAACTATTACAAACATTTACAATAGAGCAAAATCTGAACTGGAATCAGCAAGGCGTTCTTTGATAGATTCAAGCAAGATAGACAACCGCGTAAAAGTTGTTAATCAACAAAAAATTTGGAATGGTGTGGCTAAACAACTGCAACCGATAACACCGTCTATTAAAGAAATGAACCAAATGTATATGGTTTTTTGATTATGTCATTATTAAGTATTGATTTTGGTACATCATATTGTGCTGCGGCATATTTGGATGCCGCAGCGCAACCTGTTCCTATATGCTTTGGAGTTAATGAGTACAATTCTAAACTGTATAAATTCCCTACAGTTATACAATATGCTAAAAACATTGATGGTTGTGAAAATAAAATTATTGGCGAGATAGCTTTGTCAAACCTTATACAATCAAATAGACAAGACTCGTCTATTATATCGAAAATTAAGACAGAGCTAAGAGAACAAAATGGTTATTATGTCAATGGAAAAATAAAAAAATCTGTTGAGATTGTGGCAGATATATTTCATACAATTAAAAGCATCTCTGAAAATCAGTCTGGAGAAAGCTTTGATGAAGTAATTATCACGCATCCAGCCCACCCATTTGAATCGACAAAAAAGCAATTATTGGTTGATGCAGCAAAAAAATGTGGTTTTACTCAAATCAGTTTGTTAGATGAACCAATAGCAGCCTCTTATGCTTTCATTAAGAAACATAATATTCCAACCAATACAGGTTCTATAGTTTTTGATTATGGAGGTGGAACTATTGATGTCGCATACTTATGGTATGATGACGAAAAGAATATCACTTTTAAGTTTCCACCTCAAAGCAAATCTGAATGTGGTGGTGAATATATAGATTTATCACTTCATAACTTTATTCATGACAAACTTGGTAGTAAAGAAAATCAATTTGTTGTTCCCATACTTTTGGATCACTGTTCACGGATGAAAATATCTTTCACAAAGTCCACAGAAGAGACTATAGCCTATAATGGTAAGGCGATAACAATTTCTTATAATGATTTTGTCAAGATTATTCGTCCAAAAACGGATATAGCAATAAATCTATTGAAAGACATTATTGATAAATGTAACAATTCAAGTTTCCAAATAGACAATGTATTCCTTAATGGAGGTAGTTCTCGTTTGAAACTCGTTCAAGAGTCCGTTAGAGATTTTCTGCCTGATGTTAATACTTATTTCTTTGGAGGAGATGATTTAGCTGTTGCTATAGGAGCTTTGTTATACACATCAGGTATGCAAACTAATTCGTCTAAAGACGATAAGACACCACATGTGAAATATATAGACCCAATTTTAGCAGCACATATTAATCAATTTAAACAAAAATAAATATGAATATTCTTATGATAGGTCACAGCCGATCTGGTAAAACAAGTTATATGGCTGGGTTATATAAATTATATGGTGACGATCCTAATGGATTTGGACTCTGGATGTCTGATTCTTCAAAAAGTCAAAAACTTAAAACATTAGGTGCAAATATAGACAAGGGTATTTACCCTGAAGGAACTGATATTGCAGCTGAGTATAATTTTTGGTTGCAATATGATAATTCATTGCTAATTCCGTTTAATTGGTATGATTATAGAGGTGGTGCATTATTGGAATCATCAAAAAACTCCAAAGATGCTCAGGCATTAGTGGACAAGATTAATAATGCAGATGCTCTTATTGTTTTTTTAGACGGCGAAAAAATCACGAGTTTGACAGATGATGACCTAGAAGAAGAATATGAGGTTTTAATGTGGGCAATACAAAAGGCCGTTGCTAATCGCTCAAGTGAAGGGAATTACTTCCCAATATCATTCATCATTACGAAGGGAGATTTGTATGATAATTATTCCGTGTTAATTGACTCTCCTGGAGTGGATTTCTTTATGCCACTATTAAAAAACATAAAAAACAGCAAGAACTCGGTAGGCATGTTAGGGGTTGTTGAAGTTTCTCAAGAGGGAATATTCAATGTTTCAGCCCCATTATTTTTTTCTTTGAATTATGGATTACACCATTATGCAGAGGAACGTTTGTCATATATCAATTCAGAAATAAAAAAGTACGAAGACCGAAGCTGGCTTGGAAAAATATGGCACTCGGATGATTTTTTAGAAAAAATGAAAAACGAAAAAAACAAACTAGAAGAACTTGAAGCTCTAAATAACGTTTTACAAAAGATAGTAAATAAACTTAAAGATGATAATAAAATAATTGTATTTTAGATATGAAACAGCTTAGTATTATTGGACTGTCAAACGCAGGAAAGACATGTTATATTTATGCAATGGCAAAAACCATGATAAAAGGATATAATGGTTTGAATGCTATAGCTATTGATGACAATTTAAGAGATCAGTTACGCGAAGGTTGGATGCAAATTAAAAAAGGAATGCAATGGCCAAATGGAACTGATTTTGATACTGATTGTCAGTTCGACTGTTCCTTAAATCTAAGGCCAATTATGGATTTTTGGTGGAAAGATTTTAAGGGTGGCTCTCTAACGAGTATGAATGAAATAGATAAAAAATACAGAAATGAATTCAATTCATACCTTCAATCGTCAGATGGCTTAATATTGTTTGTAGGAGCAGATATGATTCTCGACATTTTGTCTGAAAACGAAAAGGCTGACGACATTCAAGATGACTTAGAGGTCCTAACAGAACTATTTCTTAGAAATAAAACAAAGTTAGCACAAATCCCCGTTACGATAGTTATAACAAAATCGGACTTACTCGATGACAAAGGCAAAGAGTTTGCATACAAAATTGTTGAATATATTTTTAGTCCTCTATTCCAAGTTGGGAATAATATGAAAGTTCTTGTTGTGCCAGTATGTATAGGTGAAAACTTAGGAAGAGGTGTTCAGGGAGAAGAGGTTTCTGGAATTGTATATCCTAACCCTCAAATGGGTAATATTCATATACCAATAGTCTTTAATCTCTATCATTTATTAAAAGCAAGTATTGCAGAAGAAAAACAAATTTTAGCTAAACTTCATTCCGATTCAGAAAAAGAAGAAGCGGCATTAAGAACAGCGGAAGGTCATAATGGCCTTGAAAGATGGTGGAAAGGAGAAGATAAAGATGAGATGCGTCAGAATATTAGAAATTTTGATGAACGCAAGAAAGAGAAGATGCTTAAGATTAAGCAACTTGAAAACGATTTAAGTCTTACGACCAGTCTGTTCTCAAAAGACTGTAAATATTACATCAATGGAAATATAGTAAAATTTTAATTATGAAAGGTTATTTATTCATATATACGCGTTTGGATAAGTTTGACTATCGTTTACTTTATGCTCCAGACATAAAGTTTCTACCAAGTCCAACACGTGACACTTTTATAAACTTTGCCAGAGAAGTTATAAATACAGATAATATAGGCAATGGTTCAATCAAGAGTGAACGATGGTCAATGATAAAGAGAAATAATTTAATCTTGATAGGTTTAGGTTGTTACAACAATCTTTTAGGGCATGTTGAATCAAATAACGAGAAAAGAGTCATACGAGGCTTTTTTGGTATTGTATTCGATTCTTTCTCTCCGACACTCACTAGTAAGATGTTTGACCTTGAACTATACAAGGATATATTCGGAAAATATGTTTCTCCTCTTTGGAATCTGCAAAAGAAAGACGAATTTAGAACAAATAGCGTGATTCAGGAGATTAATATTGAGACATATGACAAACAAGACTTAGAGGCAATTTACATTAATGACTCCCCTAACGTTTGTCGTGTCCATTCCGACAAGTCATCTCCGTATGAATTGTTTTCTTCTGCTATAACCAAAAAAGAAACTGATTTCGTTTTTAATTTAAATAATTCTGACCATGTATTATCCCATAGTTTATATGCATTTAAGAACATTACGATTATTGGCAATGTAAGTGGTTACGATATTTCTTTAAAACCCGTCTCAAAGAAAAGGGAAAAGGTAATTGAAACGACAGAAAAAGTTGGTAAGGAGGGGCATCGGACAAATAAACCGTTGTCAAGGAAGGAATGTGAACTTGCCGAAATTGCAGATGTAATATATCAAAGATTAAAGCGATGTGGAATATCAACGATTGATTTCCTTAAAGCTCTTTCTGCACGTTTTGGATATTCTGCACAATTTGTTGGTGAGGAAAATGATGAAGATGAAGAATATAGTGATTCTACTCCTATATCAGAGGAGAAAGAGGCTTTACAAACTAATTCACAAGAAGATGTCTTAATTTCAATTAATAAGTATAATCAAAACAAGAAAGAAAGACATGAGTCTATTTCTTCTCTGAAAGAGCAATTCAAAAAAGAAGGGTATATTAAAATTGACCCTCCAACTTCTTTGGAAGAGATCGCAGACACCGAATTAAATGAAACTTTAGACTCACAGCCCAACACAATAGAGACATTGGATGATATTTAAAAGATTCAAATATTAATTACATTTATCTAAAATGAAAACTCCATCTTTAATATTGGATAGGACTCGTGAGCTATTAAGTGAGCTGTTGTCATTATTTTCACAGTTTAACTGTCCAGAAGCATATATAACTTCCTTAAAATCATCTATTAAAGAGTTGTCGAATCCCTGTAGGTTAGCAATAACAGGCAGGGTTAAAGCAGGTAAGAGTACGCTGATTAACGTATTGTTAAATGGGGATTATGCAAAAGTTGGTGTTTCAGAAACAACCGCCACAATTAACATTTTCAAGTATGGTTCGCCCCAAAGTCTTGACAAGCCTATTTTATGTAAATTTATATCTGGAGAGGAACAATGGATATCAAGGCAAGAATTGGACGATCTTCAAGGCAATTCAGAAATTATTATAAGTAAAATTTCAGATATAGAAAGCTTAACATACTATTTGAATGATAATCGTTTGAAAAATGTAACTCTAATTGATACTCCAGGAATAGATGCTGTTGTTGGGAAAAACGGAGATGCACATCAAGAACAAACGGAAATATACTTAGGTCTTAGAAATCGTCATAAGGAACAGACTATAGAATTGTCTAACAATGCTGATGCTGTTGTTCTTTTATTAGGTGAAGTTACTTATGAAGGCGATGTCGATTTTATCGACGGCTTTTTGAATAGCAGAGGAACTAATTCAAGCATAAACACAATCGGGGTTCTTTCACAGATTGACCTGAGCGATGAAAGAATTGAACACAGATTAGAAAATGCTAAAGAGAGGTATAATAAGCTATCGAGATATGTTAATTGTGTTGTTCCTATATCAGCAGGGTTAAAATATTACTTGCCTTCTCAGGAAAAATGCGAAGAAATTCAGACAGTTCTTTCTAAGATTCCGACAAAAGAGTTACTAACATCTATTGTATTAAGGAGTCCTCAGTTATATTTTAGTAAAGCACTACCAGGAATAAATTTGTCTCTTGAAGAAAGGGAAAAGATATACCCTGAAGGTATGCCATTTAGGTGTTTTTCTGTTGTTGCAAGACTATTATACGAAAATGATATTACGGATTCTATAAACAAAATTAATGAGATTTCTGGTATTGATAATTTAATTGAAATTCTAGACTCATACTTTTTTAAAAGAAGTCGCCAAATCAAAGCAGAAAACACAATACAACGTGCTCTTCTGATTATTTGGGATTATTTAAATTGTCATCACGATACTTTTATTATAAGCTCAGATTTGTCAATTAACGAAATTGCAAACAGAATTCGTAATATACAAATGGAATTGGAGCAACTATATCAAGAGAGTGGAGATATTAATAAATATTTCCAATGTCTATTATCTTTATTGGAAAATCAAGATCTTTTTACGGAGGAGGAGTTTATTGAATTAAAAAACCTTTTCTCAAATACAAATGTCACCTTTAATGAAATGCGGTTGAACTATTGGTTTGGCCAAAGCAACATATTAATGAATGAAATTAAGAGAAATATTGCGAAACAAGCGTATAACAAATATACAGATTTAGCTAGTTTATAATTTTAACATTTTAAATTATTTCATATTATGGAAGAAGAAAACATCATATCCGATGAACAAAATGAGAATGAAGATATAGATAATTCTATTGATTCTAATAATGAAGAATTAGATGATGCAGTATCTTTTGAAGCATCAAACTCTAATCAGTCTAAAGAAATAGACATAATTACCGAACGGTTAAAGGAAATGAATGACATGAAATCATCATCATTAAAAGATGAATCAGGCAGTTCTTCCTTAACATCTTCTCAAGCAGACTATAGCAAGACGGATCCTGAAGAAGAGTCATCTATAGAATTGGAAACTTTGTTTGATGACAAAAATAATAGTCATCCTACATTTACTGGCGCTTCTCCATCACAAGACCAAGCATTTCAGGATTTAAAGAGCTATTTGAACTATCATTGTAACATTAGAAGTTATGATATACCTCATACCCATGATTTGGTAAATTCATCAGGAGATTACGACCGATATTATATTTCAAAATTGGAAACATGGGTTCGTAAAATGCATGCTGAAGGTAAAATTTCAAGTTATGACGAAGATCAATTATTCAAGTATCTCAACCGCATGAAATAATAATAATCTCACTTTTAATAATTAAAAAATATAATATGAGCATCAAGGAACAATTTATAGCTTATTTAAATGCTAACGGTTTTGGGTTTGAGGAGATAGATAATAACATCCTCTTTGAGTTCAAAGGTCGTAATTTGGTCGCAAAGGGTTTGGGGACAGTCAAGAAGAAAGACTTTTCAATTGGAATTCCTTTCGTGGCTAAAGCAGATGAAAAGCCAACCAATTCCGATAAAGAATTGATACGGAAATATCTTCGTGGAGAAGATGGTATCTCTGGAGGTATATTTGCAGAATCTGTAGAAAATAATCCTGATTATACAATCTCTGTTGATAATATAATCAAAGTTTCAGAGGGAGTCGCTTCTAAAAATTACGAAGAAGAAGTAGAAAAACTTGCTGAAGTTGCAAGTGCAGTTTTTGGTGCTTTTAAGGATCTGGGTAAGGCGGCTTTATCAGCAGGTGCAGAGATGTTAAGGGGAATAGCAGATGCTATTGACCCCAAAGACTCCAAGTAGTGTCCTAAATCAACGTTTATCATTGATAGTTTTTTCCCATTCAGAATCTCTATATGACAAAATGGATTACAGAGTTTTTGAATGGGATTTACTATATCTCTATGGAATGTATTATGAATCGTAGAATTTAAATGGAGGAACTATTATGGAACTAATGTCTAATTGGATAGTAAAGTTGCAGACATCTCTTGATTCTGAGTTAAAGATGAACGAAGAAACAGGAGATTATTATTTGGTGTATCATCATACGCAGTATGAGTTTACGATTACTGAAGCATTACAGAAAATATGTAGTGAGGAATACAACTCATACAAGTTTGATGATATGATGCTTCACAACGTTATAATTCGGGATGCAATGCGTAGCTTTGGTGTGAGTAAGGTTGTTGACCATATCAGGGAGTTTGCTCCTAATAATAAAGAATTACAAGAGCGTTTCGATTTTTTCATCGAAAGACATCCAGATGGAAGCATTGGAAATTTGGATATTCAGGTCTATTCTATCATAGAGGACGTTGAAATTCTTGGCCATACCTTTCACGGGTTGGAGGATATTATGGCTTATCGAGAAATGTCTCTTTGTGAAGAATATATGTCAAAAGATCCGGCAAGAAGTGTGACTACTAAGAAACATGGATGTATTCATGTCGGAGAAGTATGGCAGAGTTATCCGTGCTTCGATTCTTCCGACTATGCAACAGAGACACGTTCATATCAGAACTATTTGGTAAGAGATAAGCCTATCACCAATGCAGATATGCAGAAAATTAAAAATCTTCCGACGGTCGGCTGTCTTGAAAAGATAAACGAGAAGATGCCGATAGACGCATTACCTTTAGTTTATTATTCTGGCGATGGTGGCTTTATGCTGGTTGCTACACCTCGAAAACAAAAATGATGTGTTGTCGATAGATTTTTGTTGTTCATACCCTCTATACCATTAAACTATTAAAGCATGGAGCGTATGAAAAGAACAAGTATTATCAATTATGCAGAGCTTTGGAATAGGCTTAGCACGTTTGCAACAAAAGCAGGTAGAGTAAGTACACGACCGGTATTGTTGCTGTACTATGTAATGAGAAGTAAGGAAACGCCCAAGAAAGATAAGTTGCTTATCTTTTCTGCCCTTTCCTACCTTGTATTTCCTATAGATATTCTTGAAGCAAGACGTTTGCCAATCATCGGATGGTGTGATGAGTTGGCATCAATCTCCGTAGCATATCAGAAGGTGTGCAAGCATATCACTCCAGAGATGGAGGCGAAAGTGGATGCCATACTTGACCGCTGGTTTCCTGAATACACTCCTTACGAACTAATTGCAGATTAGCAACATGGGCCATAAGAAATACTATGGCTATAAGCCCAAGCATGAGCACTACGAAGTTACTATCTATGAAAAGAAAGGCAAAGTAGGTGAACATCTTGATTTTGTATATGAAGATGGGGAGTGCGGTATGAATCACTACTTTTGGGGTAGTGAGATTGACTATGAATATAATCGCCACGGAGAGGTTGAACATAACCATATTTGGGACAAAGAAAACACTAAGAAACTAATGCTCCGAACTGGAACAAAAAATGGAAAGGCTCTCGTGGAAGCAATGTATGAACGATTTCATGAACATAAAGGCAGTGCAGACTTCTACATTAGGCAATGGTGTGAGCAGAAAGGAATAGAGTACGATTTTAGAGCATGGTTTTGATATGAGTATATATAAGAAACTTAGCAGAATGGGCGGTGACAAGAGTTTGGAAGAAAAACTCTACGAGTTGTTACAGACGGACACTTACAAAACCGATGTGTACAACACATGGGATTTAGGTGAGGGTATGGCCGTCTTGCAAAAATAATTATAAGAGTGCTATTGATAGAATTGGTTACTTTCCTTACTCTTCTATCATAAAGATGTAAAATGGTTGTTAAACGATTAAGACTATTACGATTATGACGCAGAATTATGACAATATGATCCGGGAGAAGGCAGAGAAAGTCTTCAATGTGATGGGAAAAAGGGTGTCAAAAGATGATGTGGCACGCATTAGAGAGGCATTTGAACTGGCCAGAATTGCACATGCTGACCAGAAGCGCAAATCTGGTGAGCCCTACATCCTCCACCCTATTGCTGTTGCAAATATTGTAGCGGAAGAACTGGAACTTGGTGCCAATCCTGTCATTGCTGCCTTCCTGCACGATGTCGTGGAAGACACTGACTATACGATTGATGACATACAGCAACGGTTTGGCGACGATGTTGCCTTTTTGGTAAGAGTCGTGACAAAACAACACAAGGAACGCTACGAAATGTCTAAGCAGGTGGATAACTACAAGCAGATGCTCGACTCCATCCACTATGACATTCGTGCGCTGTTGGTGAAACTTGCTGACCGCCTACACAACATGCGGACACTGAGCAGCATGCGCCCCGATAAACAGATGAAAATTGCGGGCGAGACAGATTTCTTCTATGCTCCGTTGGCCAACCGTTTGGGATTATACAAAGTGAAGGTTGAATTGGAAAACCTGAGCCTACGATATCGTTGCCCTCATGAATATGGGGAAATCGAGGAGTTAATTCGTATAGACAAGGAATTGAATGAATC
>AUXO012482298.1_pt1 | contig 13396 bp, 11 predicted proteins | sample 768731 | NCBI WGS metagenome assembly AUXO01 (sample SAMN02715735, study PRJNA202380) | gut metagenome | biome: sheep rumen | host: Ovis aries | place: New Zealand: Palmerston North
AGATATGCTGTTGTTGTTTTACCGTTTGTTCCTGTAAGTCCAATTAATGTCATTTCATCTAAATATTTATTATAGTTTTCTTTTAAATAATCATTTAAGTATTTTCTACTATCATCTACTATTATAGTTGGAACACTATAATTGCCATGTTCTGCAACTATCTTACTAGCTCCACTGACGATTGCATTTTCTATATATTTATGACCATCGTTTACTTCACACTTTACTGCTACAAAAGTATCACCAGGTTTTATTTTTCTTGAATCACTTTGAATATTAATCATATTAGCACCTCACAAACATTATATATTAATATCTAAAAAAAAGAAAGTACAACTTTATAAAGTTCTACCCTCATCAAGTTTTTTACTATTATCTATTTCGTTTAACATGTTCTCAACTAGAGAAGCTACTTCTATTAAACTACCCTCAGGATGATACACCGCATAATCTCTTGCTTTTTGTAGTGCATTCATCTGTAATTCTACTGGTATATTAGAATTAACAGTTTCATTCATCATTTTTTTTAGGATTGGAGCCAAAACAGAATTATTCATATTATTTACCATCCTTTCTCTTACTAAAATCTATTTGATGTCTATATGTTAAATTGTAATTGACTTCTTCTAATATATTTTTTAATTTTTCTGGATTAAAATTATTTTTTGTAAGTTCATCAATTATAGGTTGATAATTACCTTGAAAATAAGCATCAATCAAACTATACTTAGTAAGACTGTCGATAATGTCAGCACATGCAGATTCATCATAATAAAGTTCTACACCTTCATTTCCGACTAAAGCCGTAGCAAGTCCTGATGCAATTCCTTTATTAATACCTGTAAATAGTTCTTCGTTTTCTTTACCACGATTTGCGGCCATTTCTATAATATCCATCATCAATAAATATTTTGCATCATAATCTTTTTTTAATTCATTAGAAACTAAAACAAGTTTGTTTGTCTTTCGGTCATAATTAATTGGTTCTCCTGTTACATAAGAACTTGTTTGATCATAACTCAATGTTTCTAAATTCTCTTTTAATACTGATAAATCAATAGTTGGTAATTTTTCGCTTAGATTTATTATTAACTCTTTAAAATTATCTTTTATTTCTTCAGATAATTTCTTGTTATTATCTAAGCTTTCTAACACATTATTTAATGTTGTCATACCATCACCTTAGATAATATTATACCATATTTTTTTCAAAATGAAATGTTTTTTTTACACAATAATTTTTATTTGAAGTTTATACTACACTTGTAAAACATTTTCTCTAATAGTATTTATTGATATTTGCTGTTTTCCCATTACAATACAATCAATAATTTTATTATCCAAACTTTTATTTATGATCTTATCTAAGCTTCTAGCCCCATATATATCATAATTAGACTCTGTTACAATTTCATTTATAACATTTTCATTTATATCAACAATAACATTTTTGGTTAAATAATCTTCTTTCAGTTTGTTTAATTTTGTCTTAATTAATTTTATTATATGTCTTTTTTGTAATCTATTAAAGGTTATTATATCGTCAATTCTATTTATAAATGGTGTTGAAAAAGTTTCATTCAGTTTAGAATTAATATTTGAATCTTTTTCAAAGCCGATACTCGCATGAGTATATCCTGCATTAGAAGTCATTATTATTATTACCTGATTAAAATTAATTGTTATTCCTTTATTATTCTTTATTTTCCCATCTTCTAGAATTTGTAAGAACAAATTTATAATTTTTGGTGATGCTTTCTCTATTTCATCAAGGATTAAAACTGAATGTGGTTTAGTTCTAATTAATTCAAAGACACTATTATTATCATCATATCCTATATATCCTGGTGATGATCCAAGCAATTTATTAATACTATCACTAGTTGAGTATTCACTCATATCTAATTTTATAACATTCTCATCACCTACTAAATATTTTCCAAATTGTTTTGCAAGTTCTGTTTTTCCAACTCCACTTGGTCCACAAAACATTAGAGAATAGCAATTATTATCTTTTAAACCAAGTTTTATTTTTTTATACAGACTAACTAATTTATTTACTGCATTATCTTGACCAACTATTATATTTTTTAGTGATTTGGTAATATTTTTGGTGATTAATTTATTGTTACCCAATACTTCATAGACAGGTACTTTAGTTTTTATATTTATAACTTTAGCAACATCTTTTATAGTTACTATATTAGGTTTTTTCTTATATAATTCTATTTCTAATTGATTTATTTTATCTAATAGTTTATTTTCTTCAATCTTTTTTAGTTTTGCAGATTTAAAATCCTTTGATGAAATCAACTTATTTTTTTCATCAATAATTTGACGTAATTGATGTTTTAATTTGTTATACTTTTTTACTACATTTGATTCTTTTAAACCTACATGAGCACATACTTCATCTAGTATATCAATAACTTTATCAGGATTATTTCGATCATGAATGTATTTATTACTTAGTTCAATTATTTTATCTATTATCTCTTGATTAATAATTACATTGTGATATTTCTCGTATAATGGCTTTAAACTTATTAATATTTTCTTTGTTATTTGTTCATCTGGTTCATTAATATAAACTTGTTGAAATCTTCTTGATAATGCTTTATCTGGCTCTATATATTTATTATATTCATTTGTAGTAGTTGCCCCAATAATACGAATTTTATTTCTTGATAGAGCTGGCTTTATGATATTTGATGCATCAATTGCCCCTTCTGCTCCTCCTGCACCTACAAGTGTATGAATCTCGTCTATAAATAAAATAACATCACGATCATTTTCTAATTCAGTTAAAATCTTGTTCATTCGTTCTTCAAACTCACCACGATATTTAGTTCCAGAAACTATGCTTGCCATATTTATCGAAATAATTTTTTTATTTTTTAAAAACATTGGTACTTCGCCAAGAGCGATTAATCTACTTAATTCTTCTACAACAGCAGTTTTTCCTACCCCAGCTGGACCTATTAAAATAGGATTATTCTTAGTTCTTCTAGATAATATTTCAATTACACGCTTTGTCTCATTATCACGTCCAACTACTGGATCAAAACCTTCTTCTTGTGCCTGTTTCGTTAAATCATTTCCTATCTCATCTATAAGTAAACTTTCCCTATAGTCAGTTTTTATAGCTAAAATTTTTGAACTGAAATTATTATACAAATCATCTATATTAATATTCATTCCTATTAATATCCTGATTGCAACTCCTTCTCCTTCTTCTAATAATGACGAGAACAAATGATTAATAGTAACTTTATTACTACCAAGTTCTTTACTATCAATAACAGCATTTTCTAACACTCTTTTTAACAAAGGTGTATACAAAAACCATTCACTTTTTTTAGTTCCTTTACCTACTATATTTATTAATTCTTTCTTAAAATTGTTATAATTAATTTTATAATTATTCAATTCCTTAGTTAATTTACTATCTGTTTTTAATAATGCAAGGAGCAAATGCTCACTACCTACATAAGGATGTTTTAAATCTAACATTTCTTTTTTAGCACTAACTAAAACCCTTCTTGCTTCTTCATCAAATTCATTAAACATATTATCATCCTTTCCTTCCTCTTACTATTCTATGATTATAGTGTTGAATATTTTGTCTTTTTAAACAAAGTTATTGATTAAAAAGACGACAAATAAAAACAACATAATTAAATATGTTGCTTTTCATAATTATTTAAATAATCTATTGTGTCTTCGTATGAGGTTGAAATATGATAGCAATCTCTTATACTTTCATCAGAAAATTTTTCTTTATAAATCTTATTTAGCATGTTAATTGCATCATCAAAATAATTGTTAATATTATAAATAATAATTGGTTTATCAAATTCTTTAGTTCTTTTACTATCTATGGCTGAAAATAATTCACACATTGTTCCTACTCCACCAGGCAAGAATACTATAGCATCACAGATATTTAATAATTTTTCTGTTCTCTCCATTATTGAATTTGTTATTAAACTTTCATTACTGTTTAACATATTTAAATCATCTTGATAAGCTTTAGTGCATAATGAAATTACTTGCCTTTTATTTTTAATGGCAGCTTTATAAGCACTACCCATAATACCTTTATTACAAGCACCAAAGACTAAATCATTATCTTCAGCAAATATTTTTTCTAAATATTTTTCACTTTCAATTAAATAGTTTCTATCTATTTCATCACTGGATGAACATCCTATAAATATTTTCATACTACCTCCAAATTATAATTTACGTGCCTTTTCAACAATTTCTATTTCATTTATTAATCCATCTAAATTATCTTTTAATTCTCCATCTCTATCATTATATACAAATAACATTTTATTTTTTTGTGGGCGTTTTTTATTTATAATTTTAACTAAATCATTCAATTCTTTTAGTTTTCCACATTGATAATTACTAACACCCTGACTTGGAACATTTATTATACTAGGTCCCATTACCATTGTTCTAATATATACATAACCTAATTCATTAGATATATATTTTCCAATACTTCGGTCCATACTCTTTAAATCATAAGTTTGATAATTTATTTCATATAGTAATTCAGAAGTCATATCAGAATGATATTTTTTTCCTCGTTTATAAAATTTATTATCTGGAGTAATAATTACAACCATCGAATCACGAGGATCACTTAATGGACTACTTATATCTTTAAAATACTGTTTAAATTCATCCATATCAGTTATACTTTCGTATTGTTGCTTTAACATTTTAGTTTCTTGTTTTAGTAATTTTAATTCAGCTATTTTCTCATTTATACTCTTCATATAATCACCTTCTCTTTATTATCACACCTTATTTTAGCCACTATTCATATTCTTAAATTATTAAGATTTTTTTCTATGTAATAAGCAAACACATTCAACGTGGGTTGTATCAGTGTCAGTGCTAAGTGCTCTAACCTTGTTTCAGCATTAGGAATATTTCCTAGCTATGAAACTACCATAGTTGTTTGCGTACTAGTACTATGTTATTTTTTTAATTTTTTAACATATGCTCCATCTGTTTTGCAATCATATGTTGTTATAGATTTATCTTCTAAAAATACACCTTCATAGTTAATAAATGGTTCAGGTAAATTATCAACATCAGCCCAAATTAACTCATCACATTTATCTTCTTCCATTATTTTAGGAACACCTTCAAACTCTTCTATATCAAAATAGTAATCAATATATGGTTCTAATTGCTTACCATCTATTTCAAAAAAGTTTCTTCTTAATACTACATAACTATTTAAAATGTTTTTAGGATCTATATTTATACCTAATTCTTCTTGTGCTTCTCTAATTAATGCATCAAATTGAGTTTCTCCTTCATCGATGTGACCAGCAGGTAAAGCATAATATCCAGGCCATAACTTAGAACCTTTCCTTTTTTGTAATAAGATTTTATTGTCTTTTGTAATTATCATATGTACAGCACTTTTAAATATTGCTTTCATAATTATCTCCTTTCTAATAAGCAAACACATTCAACGTGCCTAGTATGGAGATGACGAACATGTCATTTTCATCGCTTTGGAGATAAAGAACATATCAATTCATCTCCACTGCTACCTATATGTATGCGGATAAAGAACATATCAAACTATTATTATATTAACTTGCCTTATCAATATCATCATTGTCAACTTTATCTTTATATGACTGATGGAGCGCAATTTTATTGATTTCATCTGAACAAGTTTTATCATATTCTTCATAACTAATCATTGATAATTTCTTATATAATTCGTTATTAGGATATAATTCAACCAATTTTTTCATTATTTTCATCATACTATTATAATCATTTAGTTTAATTTCATTATTCATATATTCATCTCCTATTTCATTGGACTAACATTTGTTTTAATACTATAATTATCAACTGTAGTTGAAACTAAAAATTTTTCACCATCTTTTTCAAATGTAACACCACTTGAATTACTATATTCTATTGTTGCTATTTCTTGATCTGTTAGTTGAAGTATTTCACTTAAAGAATATCTTATTGAAATTATTTTCATATATGTTTCTTTTAAATCATCGTTATAAATTTGACATATTAATTTTTCTAATTCATTTATTTTAGTAATTAATTCTTCTCTAGAAATATTATGATATTCATTTAAATCTTTTTTATATCTTAACAGTTCTATAAAATCCATTTCATCAATATTAACAGTTTTTACCGAAGTCTTAAATGATTTTAATAGATAATCAATTACATTTTTTATTCTTGAATTATAAACCTGATTTTGATCAAGTTCATACTCACCAACATTATTAAATATATAATTACTGAGTGATTCAACACTTAAAGTACTTTTATATTCTTCAAATTGATCCAGTATACTACCCAAACTGCTTTTTAAATATGGATTAAACTTTATAATTGGGACTTTAAAAAATAATGCTGCTTTTATTTGTTCTTCACTAGGTTCATCGTCTAAACATGCTATTGCGCAAGGTGCCATTCCATTACGCCATCCTGCAACTTCATTATATCCGCTTTTTGATGTTTGAAAATTTAAACCATCTAAAGTTGTAAAGAAACTACTTTCAAACTTAGGATGAAATTTATTATTGCCGTGTTCAAAATTTAAATCTTGTGTATCCATAGCTAGTAAAAAATTATCAGGTGTTTTATTAAAAAGATAAGTAACATGTTTTGCACCATATTCATCTTTACCTAATATTGAAATATTTCTATTTGAAATTGATGAAGTAGATATTGTAGATGATCCATCTAACTTATACCACAAACTCGGATCATTTATAATACTGTCTACAAAAGAAGAATGTTTATCATCATATCCATAAATAGTATGACACAAAAAATTAAATTTTCCTGATGGTTCTATTATTTCAACTCCATTCTCTAATACTTCCTTTTTACCTTCTAATTTTTCTAAATTTGAAGAAAGTCTCATATTCATTTCTAAATTAAATAAATATCTTGTCTTATCAACTATATTTTTAAATATCGTTGAAATATTTGAAAGATTCTTAATTTCTTCAACAAAAAATTTTATAGTTTCTGTATCATTACATTTAATAATATTTTGTATTGTAATTAAAAACATTCTTTCTTCATTTGTAAACATACATTTTGATATTTTTTCATTAGTTTCTTCAATACAGTCTTTTAGTATAGCTTCACGTTTAATATTTTCTATTGCTACATTTCTAATATCTTCACAAATTTCATCTAATCTATAGAATTTTAAGTAATATTTCATTTCTACAATTGGGTCATTACAATAAAATTTATCAAGTCTAGCAGTAAAATATCTAAATAAGCTTCTTTTTAAAGTGGATGCATCATTATTTTTTACAAGATCATCTATATGTTTCTTTTCAATCATTTTGTAGTTTTCTTGTTTTAAGTCACTTATTTGTGAAATATTATATAAATTGTCATTAAATATAGTATCAAATAAATTATCTTTTATTAACATTATTTCATCTTTAGATAAATCACTTTTTATTAGTTCGTCAAATAAACTTTCAAAATTAGAATAATTATTAAACAATAAATGAATTAATTTATTATCATCTGATAATTCAAAATTATTTATAAAGAAATCTATTGTTATTTTTACCTTAGATAATTCATTTTTTTTAATCATATTTATTATATTACCTGAGGCAGATGTTTCAAATTTTAATAAATCTGAAACATATTTTATATCTAGGTTAGGAACTATTTGATCTATAAAATCTTCTGTTAATATGGGATTTTCTAAAATATTTACTTTATTTGTATACTCAATAATGTTAATGCAATCATCAAGTCTTTTTTTATTTGATATAATACTTATTAATTTTTTTTCTTCTATTAAAAATATATTATCGTTTATTACACTATATAATATTTTTAAATTATTATATATATCTTCATTTGATTTACAAATATCAATTATACCATTCTTATTTTTGAAACCATTAAATAATACTTCATCAAATTCCACAAAAATCACTTACCCTTCTATATCATTATAACATATTTTAAATTACTATTATTATATATATTGACTTCCGGACCCGAGGTCCAGAAGTATTTAGTCAAAAATTGCACATTTTTATAAACCAATATGGTATGTGGAAACATGTCATACGCAAACATGGTTTGAAAAATGTGCGATGGATTTTTGCTATTTTTTACATTTTTTATTGTTTTTTTAATTTTAAAAAAATTAAAAAACCCTTATATTTAAAGGGTTTTACGTTCAAGAACCATAACTGTTTCCACATGACTAGTGTTTGGAAACATATCTACTGGAGTAATTTTTTCTACATCATATTCATCCATTAGTTTTATGTCACGTGCTAGCGTTATAGGATTACACGATACATATATAACTTTATCTGTTTTTTTAGATAATATATAATTAACCGTATTTTTATCCAGTCCTACTCTTGGTGGATCAACTATAATTAAATCAGGTTTATAATCTAGATTATTTATAACTTTTGATACATTCCCATTTACAAATGTTATATTATCAATATTATTTATTCTTTTGTTTTCATTAGCATTTTTTATAGCTAATTCATTTATTTCTACACCTAAAACTTCTTTAGCATATTTACTTAAATATGTACCTATAGTCCCTGTTCCACAATATAAATCAAGAACTTTTTCTTTACCTGTTAATTCTGCATACTTTAAAATAACGTCATATAACTTTACTATTTGATATCTATTAACCTGAAAAAAAGCACTTGGATATATATTAAATTTATAATCAAGAATTGTGTCTGTTACATAGTCTTGTCCATATATCTTATAATAATCAGTATTTAAATTTTTATAAACACTTGTGACATGTTTTTCTAATTTAGATACTAATTCATTATTAGGAATATCTTCTTTAAGTGTGAAAACAACCATTATTTGCTTTAAATTAGTATATCTTATAACAATACTATTAATTTTACTTAAATCATATTCATTTAAAATATTAATCAAATTATTAACTTCATCCGGTACGAGTAAGCATTTATCTACACTAATTAATTGATAACTTTTTCGTTCAAATAAACCTAATTTTTCTTTTACTTGGAAAGTAATCTTGTTTCTATATCCCAATGTTTGTTCACAGGAAATTATGTCATTTACAATATCTTTATCAATATGAGCAAACTTTTTCATTATACTAATAACCTTATTTTTTTTATATTTTAATTGCTCTTCATATGGTATATGCATCAAATCACAACCACCACATTTATCAAAATATGGACAAATCGGTTTAATTCTTAATGAACTTGTTTTAATATAATTAATTACTTTTCCCTCCATATAGTTTTTCTTATTTTTAGTCACTTCTACCTCTACACATTCACCTACCAATGCATTAGGTATAAAAATAGTTTTGCCATTAATATGGCCTATTCCTCTTCCTTGATGATCAATATCATCTATTATTAGTTCATATTTCATACAATTCACCACCATAATTATAACATATAATGTTTATTATTAATCTTTTTTTAACATAATAATATAGGTGAATTATTATGAACTTTGATATTAAAAAAAATATTAACTTAATCTGTAATAAATTTGGAAATAGTTCCGACTTAAAATATCGATATATTAAGATTGGAAAAAACAACATTGCTTACATTTTTATTGATACTGTATGTAGTGATGATAAAATTAGTGACTTTGTACTAAAAAAAATCACTAACATTAAATCTAACTGTAATCTATTTGAATTTCTTAAAAACAATCTTTCAAATAGTAACATTAAAGAGGTTGATAACTATGATGATATATATAATTTATTAGTAAGTGGATTTTTATGTTTATTTATTGATGGTAATAATAAAGCTATAGCAATTGAAACTAGAGCAAATTTAGACCGTAGTATTAGTGAAGCAACTAGTGAAACTGTTATTAGAGGACCTAAAGATAGTTTTACTGAAAACCATTTAACAAACATAGGACTTATTAGAAAACGTATAAAAGATACTAATCTTTGGTTTACTGATTTAAATATCGGAAAAAGAACTAATACTAAAGTTAGTGTTGCTTATATAAAAGATATTGCAAACACAAACAACGTTAGAAAAATAACTAACAAATTAAAAAAAATAAATATTGATGGAATTATAGATAGTGGTTATATAAGAGAATATTTAAATACAAGTAAATTTAGTATTTTTCCACAAATGATAAGCACTGAAAGACCTGATTTGGTATCACAAAGTTTATTAAACGGAAAGATTGTAATACTGGTAGAGAATAGTCCTTATGCTTTAATCATACCTGGTTTGTTTGTTGATTACTTTCATTCTCCTGAGGATTATTATCAAAAAAATATTAATGCAAATTTCACAAGAATAATTCGTTTTATATCCTTTATAATAACAATGCTTACACCTGCTTTATATATATCAGTAACGTCATTTAACCCTGAAATACTACCTAAAGAATTAATGAATTCTATCATTATGCAAAGGAAAAATGTTCCCTTTCCTCCTTACATTGAAATTTTATTATTAACATTAGTATTTGAAATACTTAGAGAATCTGACATAAGAATTCCTAATGCGATGGGAACAGCAGTCAGTGTAGTTGGAGGGTTAGTATTAGGTAATGCTGCTGTTGAAGCAGGTATATTTTCTGCAATTAGCATTATCATAGTAGCAATAACATCTATTTGTGGTCTATTATTTAGTGATATAGATATGGTCAATAGTATTCGTATATGGAGAATATTTTTTATTATTGGTGCTTCATTTCTAGGACTTGTTGGAACAGTATTAATCGGATTAATACTTACTATAAATTTAAGTAGTACCGAAGTATTAGGTATACCATATCTTCTTCCTATATCACCATTTAATATTAACGATAATTCAGATGCAATAATAAAATTAAGTATACAAAAAAGAAAACAAAGGCCAAGTTATCTTGCCAAAAAGAATATTATTAGAGAGAGTGATAATATTGAATAAAAGAATTAGTAGTATAGAAATATTTTGCATATGTTATTTTCTAATTAGATCCAGTTTTTTTAATCTTACATTAAACAGTATATTAAAAAGTTCTAAGAATAATAGTATAAGTGTTTTGATTATATCATCATTACTAGGATTAATCCCATTATTTATATATATAACTATTTTAAAAAAAATCAAGAACAACAGTTTAAAAAACTACATTGATAATAATTTTACTAAACTTCCAGCCAAAACAATAAACTATATAATATTTATTTCATCAATATTTTTTTTAATATTATTATTTTCTAATTATACCTTATATATAAAAAATGAATATCTTGAAGATATGTCTCCTATTTTAATATCACTCAGTATTATGATTCCTTTTGTCTATATATCATTAAAAAAAATTACTGTTTTAACTAGAACAAGTGTAATACTATTTTTTATTTCTGTTTTATTTACTTTAATTAGTTTTATAAGCCTAATATTCAAAGTTGATTTTTCTAATATATTACCTTTAGCCGTGTATAATACTAATATAAGTAAAAACATTCTATTATATATTGGGTTTAACATTTTACCATTATTTTTCTTGTTAACTCTACCTATTAATTATAATAAAAAGAGCATTAAAAGTATTATTGGTTCCTATATAACAACTAATTTTTTATTAATCTTTATAATACTCTTAAATGTTCTAATTAGTAATTTTTCAAATAGTGAAACAACAAATATTTTCAAAGAAGTATCGATTATTGGATACTCTGGTAATATCGAGGCATTACTATCTATTCAAACTATATTTGATTTATTTATTATAATATCTACAACACTATTCTTTATAAGAAAATACTTAAATACCAAAGACTTTTATATTATAATGCTTTGTATATATATCGTATCTAACCTTGTTATATATACTAAAATAACATTTAAATACACCCTACCATTATTATATATATCTTTCTTATTTATACCATTTTTGATATCACTAAAAAGAGATGATTAATATCATCTCTTTTATGCTCCCCATGTTGCGATTATATCGCAGCTACTACTTGATGGTTCTGGATTAGGCATTTCCATTTTTACTATCATGGGAACCTTGAATGCTTTTCCAAATGCCATACAAGTACCTGGTTGTAAACTCTTTTGCTTTTCTACTATATCAGCACTTATATTTGGAATCATCTTTTTAATATAATCTAAATCTCTTGGATGATTCATCTTAAATATCATAAAATTAGTACATTGTGAAATAACAGTTTCACTTATTTCTACTGGACGTTGTGAAATTAAGTTAAAGACTAATCCATATTTACGTCCTTCTTTTGCTACTCTTTCAAAGATATTATAACCTATTAAATATTTATCATTATCATTTTGAACATATCTATGAGCTTCTTCTAAGAATATATGGAACGGAATTGAAGCTCTTACCTTTAATCCTTTAGTAAACTCAAATAACATTCTTGTATAAATTTTACATATTACTTTTGCAAGAGAGTCATCTATATCTTCTAAATTGAAATTAATAATTTGAGCCTTAGAATTACCTTTTGCAACTAATTGAATTATATATTGTTCTAAAGTAACATAATTAGGATAATCAAAGAATCTTGCATTTTCACTTATTACTAATGAATGTAATCTTACTTTTAATGTAATAGCATCTCCGTAGACTTTATCATTTTGAAGTAACCCTTCACTAATTAATGTGAAATTCAATGCTTTTTCCATATCCCTTAATGTAAAATATTTCTTTTCTGTTGGTTCATATGTATCAAGTTCATCTTTAATGAAGCTACTAATATATTCTGTTACTAATATACTTTCAGTAAAATTACCTGCACTATCAATAGTAAAACATTCTCTAAATTTACGTACATAACCTACACCTTGAACAGGTGCCTCTAAATTAAATTCTTTAGTTGAACAGGTAGCAAGAATAGAAAATATATCATTACGTTTACTTGATGAAGTTTCATTTGTATATAAAATAGTCATAATTGCTTTTGCTATCAAATGATTCTTATAAGCATTAGCTTGATCAGTATCAAGTGCAAAAATATTAGTTAATTTTAACATTCTTTCAATAATAGGTAATTGAGTATGTTCCGTTGCATCTAACAAAAGTGCAACATCATCAATTGTAAGTAACCATAAAGGTATTCTTAATCTTTCACCACCACTTGATGCAATATCTCTTTCATTTGTTGTAAAAAACTTAAAGTTAAGATTTGGATTAATATCATGAATATTTTTGAAAGCATTATGATATTCTCCATATGCATCAAATATAAAGAAATTAGATTTATATGGTAAAAAACTATTATTAGTGAATATATTTTGAAGAAGTCTAGCTACTCCACATGATTTACCACTACCTGTATTACCAAAAATAGCCATATGATTACTAAACA
>AUXO017843365.1_pt1 | contig 13396 bp, 5 predicted proteins | sample 768731 | NCBI WGS metagenome assembly AUXO01 (sample SAMN02715735, study PRJNA202380) | gut metagenome | biome: sheep rumen | host: Ovis aries | place: New Zealand: Palmerston North
GCTCACGACACCAGTCAGCATCTGTCATGCCGCTCCTGCGGCATTCGGTGATGAGCCTGATCTGCTCCGACATAGGAACACGTTGATTGCGAGTAGTCTGCATTTCCTATCCTCCTCATTGTAGTAAAATGATCCAATATCAATCTTTCTACAATTATAAGAAAGGTCCAGAAAACTGACTATCCGCTCCAATATTTGGCGCTTACCAAAATAATATTCTTCATCGTCATCATCGAAATCGTTAAACTCTGTATGTTGTTCTTCCATATAGTCAATGGCGCAATCGGCACAGATGTATGTCGTTTATTGTATCATGTGTTCATTTTTTAATACTGTCGCAACGATGAAAAAGCCTTGTATTTTTCTGGTCTTTTGTCATTCTGAAAACTTCGAAGCATTTCTATCATACTAATAGAAACATTCGCGTCAAGAATTTCATCACTAATACAGTGAATTACATCGCATTCCTGCTCAAATTCCTTTGACTTTATTCTCTGTAAATATGCAGCATACGAACAACGCACCATTAATTTTAGAAATTTAATGAGCTCCGGTTCAAGATCATCATATATAATTGCCGCTTTATAATACTTTACAATCTGGCTTATATTTGCTTTTTTATCTTGTGATAATGCTTCAGCAACATTTCCAGAAACAATAAAATAGGGGTATTCTCTGATGGACAAATAATCCTTTTCGTGGTTTACAAATCCTTTTTTTAACTCTTTAATCTCTTTCTGGTCTGCATTACAGAAATTTTTTAAAAATAGCGAAAGATGATATAATGCGAACCCGTTCATACTATGTTTTTTTTGAAAGCCTTCAACGACATTTCCTATGCCAAGTCCTAAAAGCAAATATTTAAGTGCCTCATCATAGTGATTCGCATAACCTTCAATCATTGCTCTGTATTGATATTGTCGTTGCCTATCCGCCTCCGTGTTAAAATTCTCAATTGCTTTATTACTTATTTGTATAACCGTTTCGTAATCCAAGAAACCTTGTTTCATAAGATATCCTGCTGCCTGTACTTCTGTTCCTAAAAGTTTTCCCAGCTGTTCTGATTTGTTAGTGGATATTCCTTTCGGACTACCAAGAGCATCGCAACTAATGGAGGACAATTCTTCTCCAATCAACTCATATGTTTCAAATTGCTCTACAGTTTTATCAAGCAGTAAGTAGGCTTTCTCAATATTAAAAGAATCAATCAGGAAAACTGCATACCTATTAAGGAACATAAAAACCAAATCAAGATTATCCGAATATTCCATCAATTTTCGAATTTGGTTAGCTCCCTCTTCAAAAAGTATTTCCATCTCCCCTAAGTTACCTTTATGGCTCTCGATAGTTAGTTTGTAAAGAATCAATTCCATCGCGAAATGGTCATCTCTTTTATTCTCCTTTTCCATAAGCGCAAGAATTCTGTCTCCAAAGGAAAGTATTTTTTTTCCCATCTCCAAATCTCTGCGAACATCGATAATTTCCATAAAGTAATTGCTGAGTGTTAATAGGTGAAGTCTTCTGCTGTTTTCCGGCAGTAATAGAAAATGAGCTATACCATTGTTAATATGGTATTCTTCCTCTATTAGCCCCGTTGCCATATCAAAAAGCATATTTCCATACGTGCTGCCAGAAATATGCTGTACAATTCTATCTCTTTCCGCAAGGCCCTTTAAAGAAAAAGTATTTCGAGGATTATATTTTTCTAGTAGTATATCACTGTATGATCTTCCATTATCATCGTAGTTATTTCTATAGATATTCGCATTTCTTCGGAAATAAAAATGACAGATATAATCACACATAATTAGATATATTATTTTCTTATCATTTCCCAAAGAAATATTATAAGAAGCTCCTAACGTTCTGAGAGATTCATTTTTTATTTCTAATAGCCTTAACCGTTCTTCAATTCGGGTTTTTAATGTATTAAGCTCTATGTATTTAACAGTACCTGCATCCGTTGTCATGTCTCTACGTCCGCCTGCTAACACATTTAGTTTCACATGGACACCAGGATTCTCAAATGCGAGCTGCAACAGCAGCTGAGCAATACCCTCACTAAGAATATTGGCGTAAGTAATTGTGCTGTTAACAATCCTATTTTTATCATAATTCTCAAATATGATAAAATCTCCCATTTTCGAGAACATATTCAAAGAGAGAAAGACCGTTTTTCCTTTAATAGATGGACTTAAATCAGTTGCATGATGAAGGATGTTAGATATCTTGTTCCTTGGCAAGGATGATTGATCTGGAAATTCTTTTTTCCATTCACTAATCCATTTGTTTTCCAACTCATATTCTGTTGGAACATTAGTTGCATCCATGAGGAGTCCACCGACGATACATTCGTTTTCATACTCTTTCTCCAAATCACTGTCAAAATCTCCGCTCTCGTCTAAATAAAGATTAAATATTTTATCCACTGTATCTACCCCGGAATTGTTTTACTATAAATCATTTATCTTCACTCAGATTACAACCAGCCTTCTTCTCAATTCAGATAACTTATCTTCCAAACCGTCATTATTTTTAATCCCCATACGTCTTTTAGTTGTTATTAATTTTTCCAATGCGCGTATATATTTATGAAGATTTACATATTCTCCTCGCTGTTCACATTTTCCATACATATATACGATTTGATCATAATAGATTGCGGCCCAATCATTATATGTTTGTCCGTTTTGTATGAGCGTACTATAAGAATCACCGCAAAAAAAGTATAAGTCAATCAATAAATCATAGTCCTCTAAGCTATTATTTCTAAACAAATCTGTAATAATATTGAAGGCCATATCATATAGCAACCCAGCAGCTTCCTTTCCTGATAAGGCCTCAACTATAAATGCTCTTGTAATTAGACATCTACTGTAAAAAACTAAATCTATATCGTGTTTTCGTTTTTCTAAATACTCCTCCCAAACATAATGTTCAATATAGTTTAACGCTGCGTTCAAATTTCCCATTTTCAAACAGCTAAATGCAATCCCTTCACTGGCTCTCGCTTTAATAAAGGATCCACTTAATGAAAATGCATTCCTATTAGCCGCCATGTACATTTTGTATGCATCCTGATACTGTTCATTCCGCCTGTACATATCTCCTAAATTTAACAGAATTGATGAAATATACCCTTCAGCAGTCAGTTTATCATCCGTAATATTTTGAGACAAATACTCGAGAACATGAATATAATAATTAACAGCTTCTTTATACCTTTCAGTTTTGATAAGCTGTTTAAAGACCAACTCAGTGATATGATAATACTTATCTATATATAATTCACATTTATCCCTTCTCTCAATTAATTGAGCAAACCCGATACCTGCCTTTCTAACTGACTCAATAATTATCATACGTTTTGTATAAGATATATTGTCCAGAAAAGTAGCCAATCCATCCATATTTTTCATAATTTCAGTATGAATGCATTCATCAAGTTTTGGATCTCCAGTTAAGTCTGACGCATGAACAAGTAATAACAAAGTTGTTTCTTTAGAGATATATCCTAGCTGAGCATCTTTTTCTTTCACATTCTCTGCTCTTTTATTGATATCACGTATTCTTAATGCTTTTTGGTCATTATTCGTGATAAAGCAAAACTGCGCTTCTTCAATAGCACCTTGCTTTTGAAATTCAAGAATTTTTTTATTAACAGAATCCACTCCTCTGTCAAATGCAACTAACTCGTCTTCAGAGAATTTCACATATTTGTCTGTCTCAGAGAAATCTGTGTCAACAGCATTGTTTATTGCAAATTCCTTTATATCTGCTACAATTGTTCTCCAATCTATTATTATTCTTTTTAGCTGATCTCCAAGTAATGGGTTTGCTAAGCGATATCTATTTTCTCCCTTATAGGCAGTACCTTCTATGACAACTCCTCTTTGTACATTTAGAAAAGGCATTAAGTCGCTCAGTTTTCCTAAAAGATCATAAGTCACCTGGCCGTCATATAGAATAAATGCAATATCATTAATTGATAATGATTCCTCCACTCCGTATGTACAGAATAAGGCTCCGAGTTCACAGAACCTATGATATTCTTTCTCACCGTACTGCTTTCTGATTTCCTCAAAATAACAAGTTATAATAGCTGTTTCTTCTGTCAGCTTTGATATAGGATAACCAGCAGCCGCTAATCTGCATACGATTGAGAGATACATTATTTTATTGCCTGCCGCCGATAACAGCTGACTGTAATAAGTTCTATTTTCATATGATAATTTATCGTCAATATATTTCCGAAGGAACTGAATATTTTGATCAGAATCAGGAGTTACTGATATTTTTTCTGTAACTTGTATTCTTTTTAAATGCTCAGCCGTATTCATTGTTAATGGGTTTTCTTTATCACTTTGCCTATATGAGAGGAATATATAAATACCGTCTTCCAGAGCACCAACATCCGGTATATATTCCCAAATCCTTTCATCAGTTATTTCATCAAGTCCATCAAGAAAAATAGCTATACTGCTCTTGTTCCTTTTCTTTCTTGTATAAGAAAGATAATCAGAAAGAAATGCAGAAAACATTTCGCCTGCCGAATGTGTTTCTTTTTCAAAGTCGATGATTCGAGGAGCAGCAACTCTTACCTTCCCGTAATAATCCGTCATCCACTGTGTTTCGATGGCCGTCTCAAAATCAGAACACCCCATCATCTGAGATCTGGAAACGTGATATGTTCTAACGTCCAGATGCTCAGCAATAATTAGAGGTTTATCACGGAGTAAATTGACTCGCTCTGCAAATGTACTTTTCCCCATTCCACGGGACATTTCCAACGCGAATATCCCTTTCGAATATTTATTAACATTATCTTGAAACCACTCTAAAAGATAACTAGGTTCTGTATACTCCGAAGTAAATCCCATCAAATTCAATGTTCGGTCTTCTTCGATACTTCTATATTCATCATTTATCACCAAATTAGGATCAATATGTTTTGCTTTCAGCGTTTTACTTAATTCGCTAAATAGTTCTATCGATCTTGTAAGCCTTATGCCTGATGGATAGCATTGTAACTGTGACCATTTTTCTTTTTTTTGATTATCAAAGAAAAACACTCCTCCATCAATGATGCTTATAAAAGGGTCGACACTATATTTTTCACCCTTTTCCAAGAACAAGATATACAGGTCACTTTCGTTTTCAAGATTCCGAGCATTTTTATATCCTCGTAAAATTCTTGTTTCAGATGAAAGAGCCACTCTAGACACACTGCTCTCCATTATGCAAAACAATTCAAAAAACTGCTCTGTTTTTTTCTCAATGTCCTGCTGAAATGTTAAACTATCTATATCAGATAGTGCTCCATGCCCTATATTTTCATTTCTCCAGTTAACAAAATTGTTTTTATTATAGAATTTTACTATGCAATTCAAACATGTAGATAATTCTGTAGGAAGCAAAAAAGAATCATTTGTATTTGAGAATGCTATAATCCTTCGTCCTAAGTCCATCCAACTTCCCAGGGAAAGATTTGGTGTAGTTAATAATGGCAAAACCTCCTTTGCAAATTCAGATATATTTGTATTCCTTCCCCACGCATAAGAAACTAAAACATAGTACTTTAGTACTGTTTCCATTAAATCTTTAATCATGAAAACAGCACCATACGGATGTTTTTGTGCAATCTGTTCCCTAAGCTTCCAATATTCATAACTAATTACGGCCGGAAATTCTTCCATTGCCTTTTTATGCCAAAGCTCTTTTCTTTCAACAAGGATCTCCATCCAGTCCTTCGACGTCTCAAGAATCATTTTTTTATGACATACAGGACATTCTCCAAGGTTTATGTCGCAGGATATATGATTATCAGGGCAAATGTACTTGATTTTTTCCGCCATAGCTTTTCTCCTGATGAACTTCTATTTAGCAGGCACATTCTTAATTCTTCAAATATTTCGCGATATCACTGGCTGACTGTAATGGGTTCCATCTGTCTGATTCTAAATCTTCTTTCATTATTGTTTGTAAAGGTAAATCTTTTTCTAAAAGATGATTATCTTCGTATACAGCCTTGGTAATCTTTACAACATGTCCCTCTATGATATAATTCTTCACCAATTTATGAATCATTTCAATTAAACTGTTTTTATAAGAAATATCATTGTTAGACCATTCTGTGAAATGGTCATTACGAGCTTCATCATTCGGTACTCCAAAATAGATAACCGCTGTTTTGTCATTTTTATTAGTCCACAAAGAGTAAAGGAGTGGTTTTGGTTGTACATCTGTATATACAAAATATCCTTCTATTAATTCATTTGCGGTATCATCCAACATATAGTTCGCTACCCAATCAAAATACTGAGGGGCCCCTTCTGTTATTTTTTCATCCAGCATCTCATTAAAGGTGATACGTGCTAATAATTCAGGAACACTTGAAAGATAGGGGACTAGAAGTTGGTTCTTATCCATCAAATCCATTTCCTGGCGTATATGAGATAATTCTTTAATGTCATCAAATATATCTTTGCTAAATGCTGCACACCTCAGCGGAACAGTTCCCTCAAACTGTTTATAAATAATCTCTTCTGAATTCAAAATTGCACAATTGTTTTCCGAAAGACTCCTAATAATAGCATAATACAATGGGTTAAGATCTATCATTTCGAATGAAATAAGTGTCCCCTGTTTATCTAATAACGAGCCAACTTGTCCTAAAATCATTTCAACCTGTATTTTGTATAATTCGGAGATATCAAAAAAAGTATTATAACAAGAAATACCTTTTTCTGTTATATTTTCCTGAGTGACACGAGCATATAATATAGTATCAAAAGAGCCATTAAATGAAGTTAATTCGGTCTGTATAAATGAAACATTCTTCAGCCCAAATCTCCCTGCTAATTCCTTAGCGCATTTTATTGCATTTTTGCTACGATCAATTCCTATCACTTCTGCTTCAGGGAAATATTTAGCTATAAAACATGTGAGGACGCCGCAATCACAACCTATATCCAATATTGTGTGTCCAAACAGTTCTTTATTATCACTAATCCAATTACATATTTTTCTTATATAATCAGAGTCAAATACTTCTGAAATTGCTAATGACATTGAAAGGCTTTGATTCTTGAAATTATAAAAATTTACTTCTTCATCTACTGTGTTATTGCCGTCTCTTTTTTCAGTCCAAAATTCAAGTTCAGAAACTTTCTCACTTCCAATTCGGGAGATAAGATAATTTTTTCCAGCTTTATACGTCCGATGCCAATTCATTTTTAATTCGTTTAAATATATAAGGCCTGGATCTTTTTTTCTTTTCATGCTTTTCCGTATGATCTCTGTCAAATGCGATATAGATCATTAATCCTTTCTTTCCTGATGCCACTTTCGAGCAATTATCACTCTTGGAAACTATTGATTACGACTATCCTATCAAATGAATGACGAGTATAATTTTGAGGTTCATTTATCCAATCTAACATTTACATTATGAACTGTAATGCCATTTACAGTTCCTTGACTAAATGATTTAGTCATCTCCGGATATACATATTTTGTAAATGCCATAGTATCCCCTTTAATAGAATCCCCAGTAATATTATTAGGCCTATCAGAACAATCCACGAAATACTTTAAAACAATGACTATAAATCTGAAACGGACTCAGCTTTGTTCCTTCAACCGTAAAACCACAGAGTTCTGTTTTCTGTTAACCTCAAAAATTATAGCTGGATACTTATTGCCTAGATGAGTTCCCATTGTATCTAGTGGATAATGTGTTCTCCACTCATCCTCTTTAATCGTTGCCCTATACGGTTTGTTTTGGTAAATATAATAACCTTTAATTGAATTTCTATTCTGTAATGCAGCTACAAATATAATCGTAGTTCCCTTCATTTGCTCAGAAACTACACTGTCAACGCTAATTTGGTAATACTCATCTCTGGCTTTCCGACGTCTCTTAGCGTCTTCTCGAACATTCATTATCTCAATACCATCACAAGCATTTGTTTTTCCTATTGTGTTCAATATCTCTTTACAATACTCATTAACTATTCGAACCTCTTCTATAGTAAGCAAATGTGTGTTGCCATGTGCATAAGGGTTTCTTGCCCTCACACATAGATTCAACTTACCTTTCCAGCATTCCCATGCATCATTGTTAAAGAATTTCGTATAGTATGTCTCCCATCCAAATTTGATGATTTTTATTACTACCCCTATTCCAGCCACATCAAGCAGGTCCTGCTCCCTATGAAAAGCATTCCATGAAGACTCTATAAATGCATCATATGTTCCCAAAGTAGTACCTTCACCTATGCTTTCAAATAGATCTTGCCAGTATTCATAAGGAATCTCTTCGCTCATCAGTTTTCTTTGAGCTTGACGTCTTACCATTAACTTAAGCTTCTTTTCCATTTCAATTATTAAGTTCCAGCCGTCAACATGATACTCTTGATTTTTAAGATAGTCTGAATAATATTCTGATAGCGAATAATAATCATCTCCTTTTTTATATAGATATCCCAAACTCAGTAGATAGTCGATCTGGCCAGATGTGAGATTAATGATGGGTCCCAACAGAACGCTCATTAATTTTTCAACAACTCTAGATTTATCATTACTGATATCGCCAGGTATTATCTCATCCTTCATTAAATCGTAAACTAATGAGTAATGGTTCTGAACATCAATCTCTATCTTTTTGAAGATATTATTGATATCAAGAACATACGTATCATTCTCCTCATTTGAAATACTATTGACTAATGTAAACCCAAACAAAGAATATATATATGGAAAGAATCCTGAAAAATATCCAATTTTGTATTTATCTTCATCACTAAGTCCAACTCTGTATTTGTTTTCGAGGAGATCATAGTATTTCTTTACATCATTTTCATCAAACCCTCGTACAATAAAAGTCATCATGATTCCGTCAAGAGTAGAACATCCTGTCTTATATTCGATCATGTAGACACGTCTTCTGGAGACAGTTACCAATTGCACTCTGCTCCTGGAAGATAATTCCCGTAAAAATTCAAAATCTGCACTTGTCTGAAATAAGTTTGATGCAGCATCAAATTCATCTATAACAAGATAACATCTTTTTTCATATTCATTTATTCTTTGTAAAAGCATCAGAAGATTCATGCGGTATTGGATCTTGCAGGTTTGCGTCTTCTTTAGCTTTTTGCAGTACCTGTCAATCTGTAAATCTTTCGATAAATCATTACTATCAATATAATCAAACACCTCTTCTGCAATGACTTCCAAAAGCTCATCAAATGAATTAAGTAATCCTAAATCCACAATAATACTCAATGGTGCCTCTTGCAGAATCTCATCTGCTTCACCCATAACAGCATTTATTAGAGAAGATTTCCCCATACGTCTAAGACCTACAATTGAAATATTATTATGATTCTCGAAAAGATGATTCCTTAGTTCCTTAAGATATCTTTCATAACCAATCAATCTGCTTTTGGGTACCCTTCCACCAGTCACAAATATATTATCCTGCATAATAATCACTCTATACTTTCTTATTAAAACTCAATAAAATCGCTGATTTCAATCACACTCTAGAACGCCTATAGTTTTTCACAACCAGATACATGTGCGAAAAATACAACTTTTTTCTGTGAAGTACCTCTTTTCCAACTGAATGGAAAAATCAATTACAAAGTCATCCTTTTTTATTAAGGCAATCCACCTCACGTTTGTCCTATAGCCGCTAAAATCTCATTAAGCCGTTTTGACTGCATAGCCAAAGATTTTTGATCAATTGACGTCATTTCAGAATACTTGGTATGCTCCAATATCAAACATATATTAGTACATCTCGAGTCAGCATCCCCTGTTCCTTAAGAAGAAATAGTTTTAATATTGGCAGGGTTATAGAGCAGTTCTTCTCGCCTTCCATAGAAATAATATGGCGCTCTGTCAGTCGTTGAAAAATCCCTATGTGCTCCTGCTGTGTGGTCGCTAAGTAATCCAAACTGTTTACAGCAACATTTTGAGTTCGAATGGTCCTTCGAGCAATTTCTTTCAAAAGAGTCTTGTTTTCTGCTGTTGTGTAATCGGAGTCTTCGCCGACTTTTGTAACATCCACTAATTGTGGTTCAAAATCCTTTAAATTAAAAATGGTATTACTTGTCACCAGTCCCTTGTTCAAAACAATTTCAACAACTGCTTTTGTAGCTTTTTCTGTACAGCTCTCATTAAGGTAATCAATTATCGCTTTACACAAGATTACGATCAGATATGCGCTTCCTTTAGTAAGGGAAAAGATATAATCTACGGCATCCTGATTAAAGCGTGATTCTCCATTTATTTTACAGGGATCACATATCAAGTCACGAGCGCCGTTGTAGCCAAGATACGTAATCTCGTTATCATAATTCATGCAGCTAAACTCATTTGGATACTGGCTACTCCAAACAGGTATATTGTCTTGTGCAATAATAATTGCACAAATCCCATAATCCTGAATAAAACCCTTCCAAAATCGCATAAAAGACGAACCATCAAGTTCTCCCTTTTCAATCCACTGGTACAAATATGAGAATTCATCGAAAATATAAAGTGGTATATTTTTGTCTGATTCACTATTCTTTTCAATTATTCTCATAAATTTCGTCATATAACGCTTAAAGAAAAACATATAGTTTTCTTTTTCACTGATTGGATCAATTAACTCCTCCATGTTTTCAGCTATATATGCATTAGCAAGTTCCGGATACATATATTCGTTAACACCTTTGTGCATAGACAGTATCGTTTCCTCTGTTAACATCGCAATACATGACAGCACCTCTTGAAGATTGTGGCTATCACCAACACTCCCCAGCTCGATTGGAATATATGCTCCGGGATAAGTTTTCGCAATTCTTTCCTTCAGGTAATCCTTAACACTGTTCTTACCAACTCGTCGCTGTCCCCAAAGCATAATTCCGCGGTTCTTAATCATGCTTCCATCACCTATGCGTAACGATTTGCATATGCTATCAATAAGTTCATCTCTTCCTTTGAACAGATCAGGGTCCGTCACACTCGAACTTCTTAGAATGCTTGAATAACGGTTCTCGATCTTTACAAATGACTCTTTGCTGTTTAGATTAACATTCAATCTTTCTTTCTTTACTACCTGTTCATAGCGTTCAATTTCTTTGTGATACTGATATGTGAGTTCAACTTCAAAGTCAAACTGACCATCAGCGACCACTTGAGGGTCAATTAATAGAGTAACAACATATTCCTGTTGTTCACCGCTACGGATTGAACTAAAACGTTTCATCGTATTAACAATCTTTATTCTATTGTCAAGGATTAGAATCACTTCCGTACTATCAGCAGTTTGCTTAAACTTTTCATTCTCAAACAAAATCGTTACGTTTACAATATTGTCTCTCACATAAACAGAATCTGAAAGCAAACTTATTTTAGATATCTCCGGCCTTGTGACAGCATATAATTCGTTGAGATAGATTACGACTCTCTCCTCCATTTGTTCTACATACTTGTACAAATAATTGATGCCGAATTCTGATGGTTCCCTGTTAATATCATTAAGCAGTTGATTATATCCTGTAATAATACTGCTGAATGCTTCCTCTCGCTCATCAACACCCTCTTTATACTTTGCCTCTTCTAAAGCTTTGGAAAGTCGTATGAATCTTTTAAGATTTTTTACATCAAGATTGAACAGGTAATAATTACATGACATTTCCTCAAGCTTTTCATTATGAAATTCCATTTTTTCATGCGCATTATTTTCATACACACAGGACTTGAGTTCTTCATTGAGATTTTCAATTTCAGTATTGAATCGTTCTCTTGAAGCTTTCCATAGCTGTTCAAAATCGTATTTTTCTGTAATCTTGTGTTGATTTCCGGTATACTGCATGAGCATCTGTACCAAGCTATTGTAATAATCCTTGCTTAAATAGAGCATTTCCATAATTTCCTGTTCATAGCTATGAACTCCATTAAGCATAAAAGCACTTATAAGCAGATCCTTTAAAGACAGACATTTATTTAATATAAACTTTTCAATATGTTTTTCAGGGTTTCTTGACTCAGAACTTCTGTTCTGTGCCAGTTCCTCTTGAGAGAGAAAAAAGGAGTACACAAGATAATTGAATGCGTTATTAATACTAGTGTTGTCTATGGGACGCATATAACGAAGTGCTTCAATATAACAAAATCTGGCGACATCAATATTTCCGCCATTCATAATTAAATAGTCACCCAAAAATGCCATGCTTCTTCCAACATAACTTCGTATTTGTTCCTCAGATATCGGCTTATTATCACTCTGATCCGATTCCCTCGCATCCATCGCTATTTTGGCAACACCAAGAAGATCTTGACTTCTAATCTCATTTGTCAACACAAAGTTCCTCTGAAGTTTGGCAAGAATGTCGTGAATATCTCTCTGTGCATCCTGATTATTGCCTATGTATTTATTCTCGTGGATTCTTTTTTTCACCTTCTTCATCTGTGAGAACAAAGTAGAAATGTTTATCTCACCAATTCTTCGCATAGCAAATAAAGAGAGTCCGAAACTCTCCTGGGCTTTCTCCAACTCGTCAGCATAATCTGCCTCAGGTTGAATGGCGAATTGTTCAGTCACAAACGTTCTATCCAAAATCCGCCCGCTTATTTCATCAGTTGGCATTAATTTTATTGTTTCTTTTGCTGCTTGGTCTGCCTTCTTAAGATCCCCCTGAATGTAATAGCATATTGCACGGGCACGATATGCATAGATCAAAGCCGGTTTTCTTTTATTAAATATATCTTTGAAAGCCGATGTTTTCTGAACAATGCCAATAACCTTTTCAGCACATAGTAATGTATTATTCCAATCATGCATAACTAAGTATGCCTGCAAAAGCTTTACAGTATAATGTAACTTCTTATTAGTTTTTACCGTATTCTGGATAGCATAATTAAGAATTACTGCCAGAGCTTCCATATTTCCGCTCTTGTCAATTAGCTGTACTCGTAAATCAAGAAGTTTCTCGCCTTGTAACTCTTTGCCGTAAACATCTAAGAGCTGCAGTCCTTTTACAACATATTCTCCACCAAATCTCAAATAGAGTGTACAAAGATCTCCAATATCTGTCTCAACACTTTCCCCTGTCTGTAACGAAAGAATGAATAATTTCTCAGCTTCTTTCAGTTCTTCCTCAGTTCCCGCCCGCTTGCTAAATAAGAGTGCTTTTCTTCTGTAATCTCCGGGCTTAATCAAAGGTAGATCGGTGAACGGGTTCGGAACAGCTTTTGAATAAAGATGATCACACGCTTTGCGGACTTTCGAATCATCCCCGGATCCAGTTTTTCTAGTCAAAACGCCGATTCCTGACGTCCTCTCTATTGACGGCATATGCAAGGATGACAATTCTTTACTAAAGAGAATATCTGAAACACT
>AUXO014715416.1_pt1 | contig 13390 bp, 8 predicted proteins | sample 768731 | NCBI WGS metagenome assembly AUXO01 (sample SAMN02715735, study PRJNA202380) | gut metagenome | biome: sheep rumen | host: Ovis aries | place: New Zealand: Palmerston North
ACCTACAACGACATCACCATGACCATTATGATGATGGGTGAAGGTACGTTCACCATGCAAGACTGGGATGACATTATCCACGAACTGCAACAGTTCTGGTGGCCTGACGACATCAAAGAAGAATAGTTTATAGTTATCCGTTTTGTCTATAGTTGTTGCTACTTCCTCTTTTCTGCTTAAATAATGTTCGAGATAATATCCGTCTGATAATTCATGCTGGTTGTTTTTGTGCTTTTTGGTGACAATTCCAGATAATTTCAGTTAATGCTGGTTAAAATCATAATAATTACTTGCAAATGTCATTTATGAGTCACAGAAAATTATTAAATTTGCATTCAAAGTTAATTAAAAATATGCAAACGAAAAAGAATCTTAACAGAATTAAAGCCGTTCTTGCAGATGCTGGTCAAACCAACAAATGGCTTGCAGATCAACTAGGTAAAGACCCAGTTACTATTTCAAAATGGTGTACTAATACAACTCAACCAGATTTGCAAACTCTGTCAAAGATTGCAGAGCTATTGAGTGTTGATATTCGTGAACTAATTGTAGGAACCAAACAACTGTTATAGTTACGGTTATCTTCATTATTCATGAAGCTGATCTAAGATTGTTATTTCATAAGGCTCAATGTTATAGCATAACATCAATAACTGTTAAACAACGCACCTATGGCTGCTTACTGAAAACCGATGCTTAATATTATAAAATATAACCCCTACCGAATTTTAGGTGTATATTCAGATGCATCTAAAATGGAAATTCTGGCTAACGCTGGTAAACTCAAAGCATTTGCAAAGGTAAAGAAATCATTGTCTTTTCCTTTGGATTATCAAGAGCTACTGGGTGAAGTCGAAAGAACTGAGACTTCTATTGACAGTGCTCTTTCATCCATTCAAAACGAAACAGAAAAGATAAAATATGCTCTTTTCTGGTTCTTCCGAGTTTCTGATGAAATTAAATCTGCCCAATCAGATATTGTATTGTCTCTTTTACGGGAGAACTATGATCTTGCAATTTCACAGGCTGCATCTTTGTATGCCATGCATGGACGTGAAATACTATCTTCACTTGTTTATGAAAATTCTTCCTTAAATCCAGATGGCTTGAGAGACATCTTCCTCGGTGCGTTAACTGCTGAGGTTGATTTTTCTCAAATAATTCTAGACAAATCAGTTATTCCATCTGATTGGTATGTCTCTTTAAAAGGACAAACAGAAGGAAATCTTCTTGACCAAGTTAAAGGTGTCATATCAGATATAAGGAATTCCAAAACTCCTGAATCGAAATACCAGATTGCAATATCAAACATTAATGAGAGTGGGCAAAAGATTGAAGATTCCGCTCGCAGTATTGATTCCAACAGTCCACTTTATCCGGTTTTTGATAATTACGCTGATGAACTTATTAATTGTGCAGTAGACTATCAACGTAATTCATATGATTATTATGCTGATAAAAAAGCATATATACTTGCCCAGTTCGCCAACAAAATTGCGCAGTTCACAAAAACGAAAACCCGTTGCCAAGAGAATATTGAAATCTTCAAAGAAAACCAATCAACCCTTTTACCTGAAGCTTATGCATCAGAAGCACAGAGAATAAGGAAACTCAGGGTTGACTACGCTAAGTCAGAAAAAACGATTGCCTCTGGCAAGTCATTTGCCCAAGCTGCATCTGAAATTTTATCAATTATCAAAGCAAAAACTGCTAGCTCTAAAGAATATCTTTCGTGTTCAGAAGATGTCGTAAACGATGTCTTGACCGTTGTCATTGATCAAGTCAATGAAGCAATGCATGGTTCAAAAGACGAACAGTACGAGACTCTGGCAGAAGCTTACGAAGTTACTAATTACCTTGGCACATTTGACATGGGAATTGATTTCAAGACAGATCGTTTTGATGAAAACGCTAAGACTCTTAAGGTGATGTGTTTAAGAAGGGGAATCGTGAAACGAACATTTACCGAAATGTTACGTGCTGAGGATTCTTCTGGATGGCAAGCAGCTCTTTTCATACAAATCGCTGCGATTATTGCTGGAGCTATCATTACAGACAACGGTGATGTCGGGGGAGGAGCTTTAATCGGTCTATTCGCAGGTTCGCTAATTTGGTTGTGCTGTTGGAGAGACAGATGTGAAGACGAAATGGGAGATACTCTTTGGGGGTGTATCAGCAGCTTTGGTTGCTTATCATTCTTCCTAATGGCTGGTATATTTATTTATTGGATTACCCTTAAGGGAGTAAAATGTGTCATTAACGAAATAAAAGAAGAATTACAATGAAAAAGTTTATTTTAATAATATTGGCTTTTGCGTTCTGTCTCACCTCTTTTGCAGTTGACACAGATAGCCTTAATACGGAAATCAGAAACCTAAGGCGAGAAAATGCCATTTTAACACAAAAGTTGGCAGGAATCGAAGCTAATGTTCGCAAGCAAAATGCGTTGGTTACAAATCTATCTGATAAAATGAAGACGAACGCATCAATGATTGATAGTTTGAAATCAACAACAACTACCAATGCTGAAAACATTAAGCTGACTGCTGATAGACTAGGTGTTGAATTGAAAACGCAAAATGAATCTTTGAGCACTTCTATAATGGATTTAAACAAATCTGTGGGCGATAAAACCGCGATGTTGATTTGTGCCTGTATACTACTTCTCATAATAATAGTGGTATGTGTTTTGTTGGCCAGGAAAAAGAGTACGACAACAGATAGCAGTATTCGATTATTGAAGGATGCACAGAAATCTCTAGAAGAGCAATCTCTGAAATTGGATAATCAACTAATTACTATATTAGAGAAAAAGATGAAAGCAGTGTCAGAGTCAACTCCTGCGAATGTAGAACCCGATCATTCTTTGCCATTAAAGATTGCAGATGAAATCGTTCGTATACAAAACAATATTGACAGGATGGATGCTTCTGACAAAAATGTGGCACGACTAAACAAGGCATTAGAGAGGATGAAATCTAGTTTTATGGCATATGGTTATGAAATTGTGGATATGCGCGGACAAGAATATACTGATAACATGCCATTTGAAGCAAGATTTATTCCAGACATGGAAATAGAGGAAGGAAAACGAATCATATCCGGTATGGACAGGTTAATGGTAAGATATAATGGAAAAATGATTCAAACACCGATTCTTGCTGTCAGACAAAACGTATAGTAATAAACCTAAATAATTAAGCAACAGTAATATGGCACGATTAAAAATAGATTATGGCATCGACCTGGGTACGACAAACTCAGCAATAGCTAGAATGGAGCATGGAGAATCTGTCATCAAGAGCAATAATCTTGGTGATACTACTCCTTCATGCGTTTACTTTTCAATGAATAAAAAAGGAGTTAAAACTATTAAAGTGGGTCAGAATGCGAAAGGCTTGATGGCATCTGATGTCATGAAAGGGCTCAGTCAGAACGCTCCAACAACTCCAAATGGATTTATCGAATTCAAGAGAGCTATGGGTACAGACATGGTTTATTCTTCAGAAAATATGGATAGGCCTCATTACACCCCTGAGGAGCTCTCTGCAGAAGTATTGAAGACGCTGAAAAGCTATATTACAGATGAATCGGTTAATGATATCGTTGTTACCGTTCCTGCACGTTTCTCTGTCAAAGAAAAAGCTGCTACTGTAAGAGCTGCAAAGCTTGCTGGTTTCAAGCACTGTGATTTATTACAGGAACCAGTTGCCGCAGCATGGGCATACGGAATGTCATCAAAGCAGAAGGATGCCATTTGGATGGTATTCGATTTTGGCGGTGGAACATTTGATGCAGCGCTTCTTCGTGTTGAAGATGGTATTATTCAAACATTTGACACTGCAGGTGACAACAATCTTGGCGGCAAAGATCTCGATGAAGATGTGATAAATAAAATATTGCTTCCTTATCTTGACGAAAACTATGTTCTTGACTCTTTCCATTCCACACCATGGAAAATGAAGTCATTAAAGGATGCAATCAAACCGATTGCAGAGCAAATAAGAATCGAACTTTCAGTTAGTGAAAGTGTAGATTATTATACTGGCGATCTTAATATGGATCTTACAGCAGATGACAACGGAGAACCTATAGAGATAGAAATTACTGTCACCAGATCTCAATTAGAGGCAGCCATTAAAGATAATTACCAGAAAGCAGTTGATATTGCAAAGAACCTTCTCCAAAAAAATAACATTTCTGCTTCTAATCTTACATCTCTCATTCTCGTTGGAGGCCCAACATGTTCTCCTATTGTTCGTAACATGTTGAAAGAACAGGTTTCCCCCAATGTCAGAACAGATATTAATCCTATGACATGTGTTGCGCGAGGTGCTGCACTTTATGCATCAACGATTGATGCCGGTGGAGAGGATGGAGTTATCATAGAGGATGGTGAGACGGAGAAAATCGTACGTCTGGATATTGCTTTTGAATCAACCTCTGTTAATGCCGTTGAATATATTCCTATTACATTAAATAAGCAAGCGTCTGGAACATGGTGCCCAGATAAAGTTTGGGTACAGATTATAAGAGGTGAGAACGAGCGTGACTCCGGTAAAATAGAAGTGGATTCAAACGGCAACATTTTCGAGGCAGAATTAGAGCCGGATAGAGCAAATCATTTTTCCATCAAAGTTTACGATTCGAATGGTAATATGATGAAATCTTTCCCCAATGAGTTCACTATAATAAGTGGCATTCGAGTGGGAGGCGCAAATATTCCCCGTGACCTTGGAATCAGCACTTGGAGCGACGAGAAAGAAATGGCAGTCTTTACTCCTCTTATTGGCCTTGAAAAGAATAAGACTTATCCAGCGAAAGGTGTTCTTAAGAAAAATCTGAGAACAACTAAACAGCTACGTCCTGGTATGGGCACAGACATAATGAAGGTTCCTGTGTATGAGGCAGAAGAGAATAGTGAAGGAAAGCCTGTCATTCTATTTGAATATATTGGTGATATTGTTTTCACTGGTGACATGGTTGATCGTCTTATTCCAGAAAATACAGAAGTGTCAATCACTGTCAGCGCAGACCGTTCCTCTATGATGACCATGGATGCCTTCTTCCCTGCATATGATTTGACAATCACGAAGGAATTGCAAGTGGTATCGATGTCTTTGGAAGAAACAGCTAGAACTATAGAAGAAGATCTAAACATTGCCTCTGATAAGCTCAATAAGATTAAAGAGGATGGTGCAAATGTCTCTGGTCTGCAGGAGGAACTTAATAAGCTTCGCTCCCAGAAAATGACTAGTGATGATAAGAAGAAGACACTTGGTAATATTCAGGAGTTGTTAAGAAAGATTGTAACTGAAGAGGAGAAGACCGAGCTGCCGCGTCTTATTTCAGAATTGAAAGACTGGTATCAGAAGACGGAGAAAGCAAACACTGACTTGGGAGATTCCAAGACCACTGCCCAGCTCATTGAGCTCAAGAAATCTGTTGAACAGGCTATTGCATCTCAAAACCCAGATACAATTAAACTTGTCACAGAAAATGTTAAGGAACTGTATTTCTCACTTACCCTTGTATACATTTGTATAGGAATGATCCAGGATTATAATGACAATTATTATTCACTTCAGTGGAAAGACAGATTCCGTGCTAGACAACTTATCGACCGTGGTCTCTCTGCAATTAGCGATAACCCACGATTGCAAGATTTGCTGCCGATTGCACGAGAGCTGATCAATCTTCTACCTGATAGTGAGAGAGCTAAAATTCCAGAAGGTCTCTTAAGAGGATAAATATGTTATTAGAAAAGAACAATAATTTCCAAGGTTATATAGTCTCGGGCTTAATAAAAGCTGGAGACTATGCAGAGTCGTATCGTGTGAAAGATTCGACAGGGAAAAACTACTTTTTGAAAATAGTTAATTATAGCAAGATTCATCCTTCTCAGTTGGATACTGAAGGCCATCTTGTAGAAGAGTATATTTCCAAGTCAACAAATCACAAAAATCTTTGCACATATAAGGAATCTGGCAGTGTATTCATAGATGATATCCAATACACCTATATTGTCTATGAATATATTGTAGGTGAAACTCTTGCGGAAAAAGTCACCCGTGCTCAGAGATGTTCTGTATATGATTGCAAGAGATACACATTGGATATTTTGGAGGGATTAAAATATCTTCATTCACAAGATATTCCTATCATCCACAATGAGGTCACTATCCAGAATACAATGCTGAACCTCAGTACTGAACCTGATTATGCGGTATTGATAGACTTTGGCCATGCAAGAAAGTTGAAGAGTGGTATGCGTCTTGCCAGATGGGACGACTTAAACCCATTTTACCTGGCACCGGAAAGGTTCAATGGTATTTGTTCTGTTTCTACTGATTTATATGCTGTAGGAGTGTTCATGTATCATCTTCTATTTGGTAGAACACCATGGTATTTTGATACTTCCAGATATACAGAAGAGGAAATAGTTAATGAGATTCTGAGAAGGAAAAAGCATCCTTTCAAAATGCCGGAAACCTCAGATTTCTTTGAATTTGATGAACAACTTGCAAATATTATCCTTAGATCTACTAGTTATAACATTAATGAGAGATTCCAGACTGCATCAGAATTCATTGATGCCATCAATGGAGAGATAGAAGTGTCTCGACCTGAATCTGCTATGGAGGCAAAGGCCTCACTTAAAACAGGGCGAAATATCAAGAAAGGAAATGGATTCAAAGATGTAGCAGGAATGCAGGATTTGAAGGATCAGCTAAAATCCGATGTCATTGATATTTTGAATCATCCAGATGAAGCGAAAGCTCTCGGTCTCAGTATGCCCAACGGAATATTGTTTTATGGGCCTCCTGGATGTGGAAAGACATTTTTTGCTGAAAAATTTGCAGAAGAGGCTGGGATGAATTACATCTATGTAAAGTGTTCTGATGTTGCATCCCCATATATTCATGGTGGACAGCAAAAGATAGCAGCGTTATTTGATGAAGCTAGAGAAAAGGCACCATCGATTATTTTTTTAGATGAGATAGATGCGATGATTAAAGATCGCAGCAAGCACAACAACGTTAGTGAAGCTGGAGAAGTCAATGAATTCCTTTCACAATTAAACAATTGCGGACAGGATAAAGTCATGGTTATTGGCGCGACTAATAAACCATCAGAATTAGACGAAGCAGCTCTTCGCTCAGGACGTCTAGAATTAAAGTATTATATCCCTCAGCCCGATTTTGAAACTAGAAAGAAGATCTTTGAGATAAATCTTTCGAAGAGGAAATCTGAAATAGGTATAGACTATGACAAGTTGGCGTCCTTAACCGAGAACTATGTTTCTGCTGACATACAACTTATCATCGACCAAGCTGCTCGACGTACTTTCAAGAATAAAGGAAGTTATATAACGATGGAGGTTCTTTGTGATACTATAAAAGTCACAAAGCCGACTGTTTCTCTAGAACAGATCAAGAAACATGAAGCTATTAGAGACGCCTTCATGAATGACCGCAGAAATAGTTCACGTCCTAAAATTGGTTTTGTTTAATGAATATAATACAAAGCAATCCGTATCGTGTACTTGGTGTTTATTCGAACGCCCCCAAAAGAGAAATCATCGGAGCTGAGAACAAAATCAAAGCACATGTAAAAATCGGAAGAACGATTAGTTTCAAAACAGACTTCATTTCTCTTTTGGGAGATATAGAAAGGACTGAGGATTCTTTGGCAAGAGCTGTTTCAAGCCTTACTCTTACTAAAGATAAGATAAGGTATGCCTTGTTCTGGTTCCTGAAAGAAAATGCTTTTGACGAAGTAGCATTCAACCATTTAGCATCTGGTAATATTGATTCTGCTATTGAAATATTACATAAAAAGACAACTGTATCATCATATCTCAATCTTGCTGTATGCAGTTTGATAAAGCGTCAATGGGCTAATGCATTGTATTGCTATTCACAGTTGATAGAGGCCAGTAGATATGAAGGATTCATCAGTGTCATTGCAGGAGATGAAAATGTCATATCAAAGAAGGAGTTTGCAAGTATCATCATAGAATCACTGGAACTATATTTTCCTGAGGTTAATTGGCTCTTTTTCACAAGAGTAAAGGTAATTAATTTAGGAAGCGAATCGATTGAAGTTGGTGACGGACTTTCCAACTCACTTCTAGTAAGAGAATTAAGAGATAGATACGTTGATAAAATATGTGACAAAATAAATGAAAAGATTGTAGAAGCAGATAAAGCAGACAGGACTGTTCCTTCTGAATGTTTGTCGTCTGCAAAGGTTTTATCACGCCTCTCTTCTGAATTCAAATCTCTAAGGTCGATAACAGGTAAGTCCGATATCAGATATACTTCTCTGTCTGACAAAGTAGCCGACATGCTTAATGGACTATGTATTGGCTATTACAATAACTCATCTGACTACAGAAGAGCAAGAGTCATATTCCCATTTGTTAAAGATGCTCTATCTTATGCATGTAGTGATAGCATTAGAGCTACATGTAAAAAAGGTTTCGATTTTATTTCTGAGAGAGTGGAAGAACTTCCCCCAGAAGTAATAGAAAAAGAATGCCAAGAAATAAGTAATCATCTTTCCAACTTTGTTGAACATGATAATAACACATTACTTTCAGATTGTATTATGTCATGTCAAAACATTCTATCGATTATTAAAAATAAGGTTGGAGAAAGCAACAAAGATTACATCAACCAGTCTTCACTCGTTGTTCATTTTGCCATAAACAGAATTGTTGATGAAATAAATGCAAAACAAAAGGCATATAATGATGCCCCAGAGTTTTATGATACAGCAGAGCTTTATGCATACAAGAAAAGCCTGAAATGGGCATGTCCTATAATGGCAAAGCTGGCAAGTTTTGCTAAAGACGAACAATGCCAGCAACGATATAATGAAAATAATAAAACACTTACATCCCTTTATGTTAGGCATTGCACAGAAATACCACCAGTTAATCCTCGTTCAACCTCTCGACCTGTATCTTCACATGTTTCGCGTCCTGTTTCGCCATCCCGAACCACTTCACGTCCGACGGCATCTCGGCGTACCTCGACTTCAAACAATTCGAGTGACAACAATGATGGTTGTATAATTGGAGCATTGATAGTTGCTGTTATTTTCATTATCGTTATAATTGCAGTTAATAGCGGTTCGTCTTCTAAATCTTCAATATCAACGCCGACTGAATACGTTGAAGATGATACGACTGTCATTTATGATACCATTGCTACTGAAAATGATTATAACAATGAATATGAAGACAATGGAAATGAAAGCTCACCTTCATATGAAGATACAAGATCGCAGCATAATATCTGGCTTGAACAATACAAAAATAACAGTTTGAAGACTGGAGCCACACCATATAAATCTGTTTATGGCGGCAACTCGAACACGGGAAATGCAGGGTTAAGAATTAAAGCTCCTGCCATTTGTGATGTTTTAGTTATTATTAAGCGTGGTGGTAAAGTGGTAAAACATGCCTATATACGTTCTAATCAAACATATTCATTCACTTTAAGAGCAGGTACTTATCAACCATTTTTCATATTTGGCAATAGCTGGTGTCCCGAAAAAGAAGCACCGAATGGAGAAATGGGATATTTCTTGGAAGATGTGTCTATCAGCAAAGATTATCCACAAGAAATCGGTGAATATCAGGAATTAGAATACACATTACAAGCGGTTAGAAATGGTAATTTCCATGCGGCCTCAAGTGATGAAAATGAAGCTTTTTAAATTTTTCAATTATTATGGGATTATTTGATTTTTTCAAAAAAAAGAAAGAGCCGGCAATTAATGACATTGTAAAATCTATTATGTCGCAAGCATTTCCTAAAGGAAAGGTGCAAATGCAAGAAATTGCAACTGCTCTATATCAAGAGTTCAATGGAAAATATTCCAAAGATTCTTTAATGAAGTCTATTGCATATTGTGGTTCCATGTTGATTACTGCTAACGACAAATCAGCAGAAAGAGTCGTTGAAAGAGGCATGCTCTTAAAGCCAGACAACAAATATTCAAAAGACGATGCAGTTAAAATCTATAAAGCCGTTGCCAAGTCCATCTTTTTTACAAAGATTGGTATAGATAGCGAAGAAGCATTTGAAGCATTCTATCAATCATTAGGAAACGTTGGTAATAATGTGCAAATTGTCAACAAACGTATTAAAGGCTCATTTGGTACATACGGGTTGACACCTACCAATCCTGTTCCAATCAAAGGAGTGCAAACATCATATACTTTCTTGGATAGTCTTTTAACAAGTTCGGGTGAACCGATTCAGTACAAACGTTTAGGTTCATACAACAGTCCCGTAACAAAAGAGTTAATAGACGGTTATGCCATATCAACCAAGTCTGGACGTTCGCTGGGAACAATATACATATGTGGCTATTGTAATGTTGATAATCCAGATCCACCTGTAGGATTCATAATTAAAGGTATGCCAATAGCTACCCCAAGAACTCAGGTGAGAGCATCTACAACTTCAGGTACAAATAAACAGCAGCAGACAGCTGGTACAATTCGAAGACCAACAACACCCCCTAATGCTTTTGGTTCTAACCGAGTCGTACCTACTCTGATTAATCCGCCAGCAATGGATACTCTTCTAAAAAAGGCAAAGAGAGCAGATTTGACATCGGAAATAAATGCTATTTTCGAGAGGAACCAAATTAATCTTAAATATGACCCCAAAATTGAAATTCGTCAACTGTATAATGTTTTCAATGACTACACAAAGTATATAAAAGTCCATCCTCTATTCAACAAACAGAAAGAGGATAGTCCCACACAATACATCGCCGAGAATATAAAACACTTTTTTAAAATTGGTGTAGCTGCATATCTCGTTAATAATGAGTATGGAGAGTTTATTGGCAGATGGTCTGATCAGCAATATAACATGTTTGTAGATTCGCTTAAAAGCAATATTTTCATGTTGTATTATGATATGCTTGATACATTTGATAATTGTGTTGACGATGCTTCTCGATTCGACACATGTTTTGTTTCTTCTGCTGAACAATTTTATCGTGAATACAAAGATGAATGCATAAAAGAGATTGAAGCAATATGTAGAACGGCTTATTATGCCGGTTTTAGATATTCATTGCTCAAATTTGGAGATGATTTTTTGCGACAGGGATTAGTAGAAAAAGATTATGGCACGTTCAAAGTATCTCAGAATGTTTGTAATGCGGTGTCATATGGATACAAGAATAACTTACTTCCCAAAGAAGAATTTGTTTTTGACGAAGCTATTGCATCTCAATATAAGGATGTCGCATCTGTAATTTGCAAGTATTATCATTCTGATTTATTAGATGAGAAGAATTTTTTCAATGCTATTAATAATGGTGTGTCATCTTCTATTCACGCTGGAATTGAGGCAGTATTATGCTCTGTTAAATCAAGCATGAGGATTTACTTGACAGATGATAAGATAAAGGGTTTAGCTAACAATAAGGATTTTATTGCTCGATATCCATATCTTGAAAAATTGAAAATAGTCGATTTTAAGTGTGAAATAACTAACGGGTCCAATATTCTTAATGTTCAAGATAATTCTTTGAAAGAAGTGAAGATGATGGATTTGTGTGCAGACTCTTTTTTGTTAGGCATGACGATTGCATTACAAACACCGAAAGATAAGATTTTTTGTGGCACGAAAGCTACACACCAGGAACATACATATATAAAGGGAAAATCTTCTGAGGGTTCCGTGGGACACTCAAGAAGAGTGGAGTTGGCCGCAAGACTAAAAGCCATGGCAAATGATCCTCTAATGAAAACTGCAGAACGTTCTATGGGAGCAATGTGCTATAGCATAAGAGAACCCGAAGAGGAATCTTATAAATGTGATCATTGTGATCGCACCTATCGTGATACACCAGACAATGGCGTTGTCCGTTATTATCAAGAGATAAAAAAAATGGGCTATGATTGTAAATTGGAACGTTGGTGTAAAGACTGTTGTGAAAAGCAAGGACTTAAAGTAAATAGTTATTCTAAATCTAGGTTCGTCTTTTTCATTCGGCTTGACTCTTCAGAACAATATAGATTGAACACTGTATATTATTATGATTTGCAGGTTCTGTATCAGTTCTTGAAAAATGAGAATATGTATTCTGGAGGATTTGGACGTACTGAGTTTGTAGGGGAATCACCAAAGGTCATTGAAGACCTTTTAGGAATATCCCTTGTTAAATAGGAAATTATGATTTCTTTCCCAAGAAATGTTGTACTAGAGCTTACTTACAGGTGTAATCACGCCTGTAAGTTTTGTTCTTGTCCATGGTATGCCCAACATTCAAAGTATAAAAAGGGTGACGAACTATCATTAGATAATTGGATATCTGTTATTGATAAATTATATTCTCTTGGGGTTCATCGCTTTTCTATCTCAGGAGGAGAATGTCTGTTGAGTGAAAATCTGCCACACATTCTTAGATATATACACAAAAAAAGTGGAGAACTAAACCTTCCACAAAACATTGTTTTAATATCTAATGGGTTAGCAATGTCCGAGTCATTCTTGTTGCTATTCAAACAGACTGGAGTTCAATTGAGTATGAGTCTTCCTGGATTTGACACATTTGAATATCACACAGGAGTGGATAATCGCGATGGAGTACTTCATTGGTTTCGCAAAGCATCAGAGTTTGGTTTGACAACAACTCTTAATGTAACAGTTACAAATAAGAATATTCATGAGTTGTATGAGACTATCGCAGAAGGAATCTTGAATGGAGCATCTTCGGTCTTATTAAATAGGTTCCTTCCTGGTGGAAGAGGACTTACATATGAAAAGGATTTGCTTTTGTCGTCTGATCAATTGAATGAGATGCTTGACATAGCCGAGGAAGTCTTGTCCACTTGTAATCGTCAAGGATTTGTGGGAACCGAGTTCCCGAAGTGCATTATTAGGAACCCAGCTAAATATCAGCATATAAACATTGGAACATACTGTGCGGCAGCAAAGGATTTTTTTGTTATTGGTCCATCTGGAGAAATAAGAGTATGCAACCATTCCCCAAGGATAGTTGGTAATATCATGGCTGAACAATATATTACAGATTTAAGCTATTGGAATGTCTTTGCCGAAAGCAAATATCGTCCTCAAGTCTGCAATCCTTGCAAATATTTACCTATTTGTGACTGTGGTTGCAGAGAGGTTTCTAATATCAAGACAGGGCAGCCAAACGAATTGGAGCCATCGTTAAAAAACGATATATGTGTATGTTTGTAATAAGAAACAAATGCCTTTTGTACCTTCTACTACATCATCATGACTATAATGATGATGGGCGAAGGTACGTTCACCATGCAAGATTGGGATGAAGTCATCCACGAACTGCAACAGTTCTGGTGGCCTGATGACATCAATGAAGAATA
>AUXO013304797.1_pt1 | contig 13388 bp, 21 predicted proteins | sample 768731 | NCBI WGS metagenome assembly AUXO01 (sample SAMN02715735, study PRJNA202380) | gut metagenome | biome: sheep rumen | host: Ovis aries | place: New Zealand: Palmerston North
AGAACAGTCTTGCCAACTTCCTGCGAGGGGGGGGGGTACGGAGCAACAGCCATCGCCGAGTACGAAGATTGTGGGGACGGTGTGGAACAGCAAGCAGAACGGAAAGATATATGACCCAACAGGAATTGCCCCTTGCATCACGGCAGGGCCTCACGGTGGTGTCGTACCTTTTATAATAGAATATGAGAAGAACTAAGTCAGTACCAACGAATGATGAGAGCCGCACTTGCAATCATGGCGATGTGCGGATATGTGGGGTGTGCCAGTACAACGATGATTGTCCTTTCTTGGAGCCTGACACGGATAATGCGAACTGAAGATGAAAAGGAAGGTATATGGATTAGGCAGGAGCCGTGACAAGAAAGGTGACTGGGTTGGCGTTCATCTCAATCCTTATGTCAACTGCATCCACACTCTTGCGGGGGGGGGGATTTGAGACGATGATGGTTTTAATTGTAGAAGTTTATGAAGAAGAAGAAAGTGCTGGCTTGTGCGATGAGAGGAAGGAGTGATGGCAAGTGGCATGCTTCGGAACATCATCAACGGATTGAGCTCGGGGATGAAATAGCTAATGCTGTTACAAGTGTAGCAAAAGATTGTTTGATATGCGAGATATACGAATGATACGGATGCCTCACGGGTACTTTGATGGCGGAATTACGGACATCTGTCCTGCAATCACGACATCATCGTTTGAATGCAATAACTTTATAATAGCAAACAGTGAAAATAAACAGATTGTTCAATATCTACGGCTTCACGGGCGGCAGCTTTGCGGGAAACGTGTACGGAACCGATGGAGTGAGCCCCACCATCAACACAATGGGGGGGGAATCGTGAGCCTTTAATAGTGACAGATATGGAAGAAGCAACACAGCAAGACCTGTTCGCTGGCATGGATTGGGCAGATGAGAGCCTTATTGATTTCTCTTGTGCGGATATTGAAGAAATTGGATGCGGCCGTCTGAAATTGCCGCCCGAACTGATAGGCAAGAAATTCAAAATCCGCAAACTGACGGAACGAGAACTCTTTCGGTTGATGGGTGTCGATGATGCCAGCATTGACAAGATACAGGCTGCGGGTATCAGCAGAACAAGCCAGTGTCACTTAGCAGGTAACAGCATTGTGGTGGATGTGTTATTTCATCTATTCAGAAAGATGTTCATAGAGACAGATGCGGATATTGAACCAGGAGAACAGATGAGTTTATTTTGAATTAGGAATTAGGAATGAGGAATGAGGAATTATTCTACGAATCAAACAAATTAAACAACCAAAACGAATTATGGTATTTCAGACAGAGCAAGAGAAGAAGGAGTTCCTGGAGCAGGTGAACTTCTATAAAGAGAATTTGATGAAGGGGAATAAGAACCTTTCTGAGGAGGAGGCGATACTGAAGGCACGGCAGGCAATCAGTAGCCTGAACATTACTTACATCTTGGCAGATGTATGCAACTCGTTTCTTATGGAAACGGAAAAGACCTTGAAGGAAATGGGGATGGCGTTGAGCGGAGAGGACAAGCACAGGTTTCTCCTCTTCCAAAAATCTGTGCATAGCACGAGGTGTAATGCCGGTGCGTTTGCCCGCCCTCTCTATTACATGAAGGATTCAGACGATGCGGCAAGTTGTTCGGACTGGTATTTGAATTTTCTTAAATTGGTTGAGACCAAGATAACCAATGCACAAAAGACGAGGATGCTGCTGGAGTTCTTGTTGACAATGCCCAACGAGAGTGGTGTGTATGATGTGAAGTTGGAGGACTTTGAGAGTTAGGAGTGAGGAATTAGGAATTCAGATATTGTTAGAATATTTATTGAACATGCCCGACGAAGAAGGGATTTACGAAGAGCGTCTTGAAAACTTCTTATAGCAAGCGTACAAAAACAGTAATCGGTTTGTGAAATATGTTTTATAACATATACAAATATAGTAATTAGTTTCTTATTTTCGTTTATCTTTGCACTGAAAAAAGAAACCAGCATGATGAAAGTCTATTTAAGTTTGCCCATCAGCGGATATGAAGAGCAGGAGCGTTGGCAATATGCTGCAAGAACCTCCGCCCTTTTGACGATTGCCCATGAGGGCTGGGAGGTCATCAACCCGTTTCATGTTGCTTCCCGTTTAGAGAAGCAGAAGATGGACGAGGCGGGTCATATTGTCAAGCCTACTTATGAAGAATACATGAGTGCAGACCTTCAAGCGCTTTCGGAATGCGAGCTGGCATTGTTTTGCCCCGGATGGCACGGAAGCAATGGTTGCAGGAGAGAGATGAAAGAATGCTGGAGCAAGGGAATTGACGTAGCCTTTTTGAGTGAAGACGGAAAGGTTTTTGGACAAATTAAGAAAGATGGAATATAAAAAGGAAAAAGAAAGATTAGATGTCATGCTTGACCTGGAGACGTTAGGCACATCAGCTGGGAGCATCGTGTTGAGTGTCGCCTTCAAAACATTCTCGTTGGATGGTTCCATTCCTCTCACGATTCTCACGCACCATCAGCATGTGTCTATTATCAGTTCGTTGTTGATGCACATGACAAGTGACTTCAATACAGAAGAATGGTGGAACCGTCAGAGTGAGGAGGCACGGCAGCGCATACAGGACGGGCAGAAAGAGTCTATTGACATTACATCAGAAATGATTCTTGTATATGAACTCTTCAAGCAGTGGAACGAAAATTATGACCTTCACATTTGGGGTCGTGGCGTGGCTAACTTTGACCTTCCTATTCTGGATGAAGCCATGCGTCGTGCTGTAGGAGAATGCTATCATACTCCTTGGAAGTTTTGGAATGTGGTGGACGTGCGGAGTATTGTATCCTTTTGCAAGGACTGCGGACTTCAATTAGAGAAAGTTGATACGCCTCATGATGCTTTAGAGGATGTGATGAAGCAGATTGGTGAAGTGCAGCTCTGCTGGCAGTATGTCAAGGTAGAGCGAGCCGTATAGATAAAGAGCTGCCTGGGAGAGGGCGAGCCAGCACTGGCAGATGGCACGAAACTACCACCACCCTCTCCCATTCGATACAAATGCCTGTATTGCAACAGGCGAATAGAGGTCCTGGGAAGACAGGGGTGAAAGGCCCCGTGAACGGGGGGGGGCAAAACACAGCAAACAACCAGTACTCCAAATCTGTCGCCTCCCCCGTTCATTCTTTAGGAAGTTTGTTTTCAATAAGTAGATATTAGAGTCTTGTAGAAACCATGACAGTTAGTTTTAATACATTAACGAGTTGGTGCCACTCGTGAGAGCCGCACCAACAACTTGGGGAGAAAAAAGAGAAACAATGTGGCAATCTCTTCATAACAGTAGGAATGAGCTGGCGGTTCGAGTCCGCTACTCCCCACGAAGATGTATGATGGAAGATGGATGAGGGAAGATGGATGAGGGATGAGGGATGAAGAGTTAGGAGTGAGGAATGAGGAGTTAGGAATGAGGAGTTAGGAGTGAGGAATTGTTTGACCTTAGACCTCCGACATTTGACATTTGACATTAGACATTTGACATTAGACTTTTGACATTCAATTATACATTATAAATTATAAATTAACTAAAAGTGGAGTGGATTAGTGTAAAGGACGAGTTACCAAAGGTGAACAACATGGTGCTGGTGTGTCGCGAGCTGCACATTGAAGGACTGAAGCGCGTCATTCGCGTGCATGACATTGCGCGTCTTGAAGGGCATCAGCCTTCCGACCGATGGAGGTTAGAATCACAGCAGTTCAGCCTGTTGCCTTGTGTACCTACATTGGATAGTGGCATTATCTCGCACTGGATGCCGTTGCCTGAGTTGCCGAAGGAAACGAAAACCAAAACGAAAACGAAAACCAAAACAAATCATTGAAAGAACATGGAAAGTGAATTATTAAATGATGTGCAAGCGCTGCACAAGGCTTTTGAAATCCACGTCAAAAAGGATCCGGAGAACAGAGCCGTGCTGCTTCTTGCTATGGATAAGGAAAAAGACGGAGTGCATCAGTCCGTCTCTCGTTGCGCCGATGGCCTACAAGTCTCACAGATGCTTTACAGATTTCTCACCCAAAAAGAGAATAAATTGATTTTGAAGGTTCTATGTAAAGCGATTATAAGACAGGACAGAACGGTCAAGCCAGTCACCCTTATGGCTTTCATTTGCTCGTTGGTATGGATGGTGATGCTCGTTGGTATTTTGGTTTTTCGTCCCGAAGAATGGAGGGACGTGGTGAGTCCGATGCTGTTCAACCTATGGGGACTGGTGGTGACGGGGTATTACTTGTTCCGGGTGTTAAACTAAAACGAAAACGAAAACGGAAAAGAAAGACAGGCATGGAAGAACAAAGAGAGAAGGTGATTAGCGGTCTCGCTGATTTGCTGCGGACATCAGAATTTTCTGTAGAGTACTGCGTGAAGAAAAAGCCGAAGGGAATAAAGGTCATTATAGAGGTGACTCAGGAACAACTAAAAACTCTCGTGGAGTCACAACTATACAAGTGTAAAAAATAGCCCACGAATTTGACGAATTTGACGAATTGAACGAATTGACAACAACGGGCTGGACGGATGGTGGGCGAATAACGAAAACGAAAACGAAAAAGAAAGACAGGCATGGAATTATCAATTGAGGAAAAGGCTCAACGCTACGACGAGGCTATTGAACAATTAAGGGCGATGATGCCTAATTGGGAACGCTTGTCCTATAACGGCAAGACTTTCCTTCAGGACATCACCTATATTTTACCCGAGCTTCAGGAGAGCGAGGATGAGATGATACGGAGAGTGTTAATACAAGAAACTAAAGGCTCTGAAGAAAGGTTGTTTGAAGCTGTTACTAACGAGGAGTTTATTGCTTGGCTTGAAAAGAAAGGTGAGCAGAAGATTTCATTCAGTTTACCAACAGAAGGTGAGTTCCCATATAACAATCCTGCCGATACATTAGATGGAGAGATTGAGAATATATGGGAAAAATTAAGTTGCGATAATAAGTTTACTGCAACTAAAGATGGATTTCATGAGGTTGTAGTTCATTTTGTAAATTGGTATGAAAAGCAAGGTGAGCAGAAAACTACTGACAAGGCTGAACCAAAGTTTGAGGTTGGTGATTGGACGGTATCTAAGCTTGATGGAAAAGCAAGACAAATCTTAGGAGTTCATCATGATAGGTACAATAATTATTATGTCGTTGAAGATGATGAATACAACATAAATGAATATGATAGACTACATCACCATTGGACAATTAAAGATGCAAAGGAAGGTGACGTGCTTTCTTTTAATGATGGTCACGGGAATGATTGTATTGAACTAATCAAAAGTATTACAGACAAGAAGATTGAATTTTGGTTTTGTCTAACAAATGGTAATCGCTATGAGGTGTTCGATGGGAATCTTCCATATACCAATCTTGCTTCAAGAAAAGATGCGACTCCAGCAACCAAAGAACAACGTGACCTCTTATTCGCTAAGATGAAACAAGCCGAATATGAGTGGAATGCTGAGAAGAAAGAATTGAAGAAGATTGAAGATGATCCTGATAAGTGCGAAGGCTGTAACAATACAAAAGGGTGCGTAGCTTGTGTAGATGGTAGTGAGTGGGCGCACATAGAAGAGCAGAAGCCTTATTGGAGTGAAGAGGATGAGAAAATGTTTAAGAGTACTATTGCTTTGATAGAAACTCTTGAAGATTATAACAAAGCACCTGATGGGTTTGGCGATGTAAAATTTTGGCTCAAATCACTCAAAGAAAGAGTTGGTTGTGAAGTGAATTGCACAACCACAAGAGAGTGGAGTGAAGAGGACGACCAATATCTTCTTGTATGTAAAAATGCTTTGGAAAAAACTACAGACAAATGGGATACGAAGATTATTTCACGTTGGCTTGAAGATAAACTCAAATCCCTTAGACCTCAGACCACTTGGAAGCCAAGTGAGCATGAACTTGAAGTCCTTAAACTTGCTGCTGAAAAAGATGGTACTTGTCTTATGGGGTTATATAAACACTTGAAGAAACTAAGGGAGGAATAGCTATGACAGACAAGCAGATAATCAATCTAAATGACAAAGTTTTATTATTAAACATTGATTTGTCAAACAAGTTGCAGAAGTTGGCCAGTGCTGCAAGTGAAAGGCTTGGGTATGATGTAGTAGCCGACTTATGTAATGGCGCAGAAATTGAGTTTCGTAGGATAATGGACGATGGTGTACCAGACACTGATAGTTGTATTTTACTTGAAGAGGTTTTAGCGCAGAAAGGAGAATAGTATGGCACAATTTATTAGTTTACGCACTCAAGGAAGATGTGGTGAAATAATTGTTAATGTTGACGAAATTAGTTCTTGTCGTATAGAAGGTGGTTTTAGTTACACAGACTATATACTTATCCTTAAAAATGGTACGAGATACAATTTAAACTCAGAATCGTACAATAAAGTTACGAATTTAATAAGTGAGTAGGGTATGACAAAAGAAGAAGCAATAAAATATCTACAACAATTGTACCCTAATGGTGGGCATTGTTGGCTCGATGAGCAAAGAATAGAGGCTATTGGTATGGCTATTAAAGCATTGCAAGAAGAGCCTGTAAGTGAGGACTTTGAAGAAGTCGTTAAAAAACTATGGAACGAGATAAATTCAGGACATGAGTATTCTGTAATTGAGTCTTATAATGTGTTCTATGGTCTATGCTTAGATATTGCTAATTGGCAGAAAGAGCAGGTTGAAAAGAACCTTCTTGCTTACTGCGGCAACCTAACCAAAGAACAGGTACAGGTTAATTCTGACTTTGTGGGGGACTGTCTAAAAAAGAGCAGCCGCACTCCTACATATATTGATGCTATCGAGTATGGAAAGAAAATTGTCCTGGCCGAGCTGGAGAGGATTATAAAAGAAAAGGAGGAGGCTGGCAAGAATTATGTGTTTGCATTTTCAGAGGTGAAGGAACTTGTGGAAAAGATGTCGCAAAAGGGATAGAGGGTTCTTGCACTTCCCACGAATTGAACGAATATATGATAAGCGAAGTATTCAACACCGATTGCCTCGAATATATGAGGACATTACCCGACAAGGCTTTTCAGTTGGTGATTGCCGACCCGCCGTATGGCATAGGAGCCGACAAGCCTGCAAAGAAGCCTGGCATGATTAGGCAGAAGAACGGCTCGTATCTGCCAGCCACGCTAAATGACTACGGCAAGAAGGATTGGGACGCAGAAGCACCTCGTCGGGAGTTTTTCGACGAACTGATGCGGGTTAGCGAGAATCAGATTATCTGGGGAGCCAATTACTTCGGACTGAAAGGTGGTATGCTGGTGTGGGACAAGATGAACGGCCACAGCGACCAGTTCGGATGCGAGATAGCATGGCAGTCGTTCGACCTGCGGACGGATATTGTTCACTACATGTGGATGGGAATGTTCCAAGGTGAGCACTGCGACATCGACATTCGGCGTGCGCTTGGTCAGCAAGGCAACAAGTCGCTGAACGAGCAGCGCATCCATCCCACGCAAAAGCCTGTCGCCCTGTACGCATGGCTGCTGACGAACTATGCCAAGCCAGGCGACCGCATCTTTGACCCCATGATGGGCAGTCAGTCAAGTCGTATCGCAGCCTACAAGCTGGGCTATGACTACGTGGGTTGCGAACTCGATAAGGAATACTTCGACAAAGGCTGCGAGCGTTTCAATCGTGAGTGTAAAGGCGAAATCATCAGCAAGGACGGAAACTTCGTCAAGCAGATGTCGCTCTTCGACTTCTGATTCTTCACTCGTTGCAAGTTTATAAAGAATTAGAGAATTGGAGAATTATGGATACACCCGGAATACCACTGACAGGACCAAACGCAGAACCTATAAAGATTGAATTTCCCGATGCCGACAAGTTCTTTGAAGACTTTTATAAGAGCATGGACGAATATCGGGAGAGAATATTGAAATGCGTAAGAGAAGGAAAGCCGATGCCAAAGCCGTATTTCAGAGCAAGGCGCAAGGATTTCACGAAAGTATATGAGTGCGACGAATACAAGTGCGATGCTCATCCTCGTGGATGTTTCTTCTGCAAGCATATCACCGATGTATGGTGGGACTATAATAATGGCCCGTACATGATTTTTTGCGAACTACAAAATGAGAACGACCAAGACATGCCGACATTTGGATGTTTCGGCGAATGTAAACATTTTGAAGAAGAAGGAACAATGATTTGAATTATGAGAAAGAAAAGAAGTGAGATGACTCCAATGGAGCGTGTGGAATATATAATGAAGGAATCTACATGGGAAGATGCTGAAGAAGTGGGTATAGAGATTCTTGCTCGCTGCAGCGCCATGCACGTCTATGCAAGAAAGGAAGAGGACTACGTTGTTGATCTGACCATGAAACTCACGGAACGTGTTTGCAAACGGGCTGACGAGTGGGCACACGAAAAGAACAACCCGTTCGTTCTTGCTTGCGCTTCCATTGGTCATCAGATGGAACAGAAAAAAGTGATAAGCATAAACGAAGGGAAAAAGTTTGCATCAGAAGTTAAGTTAGACACTTGGCACGTTTCGTTGTTAGGATTCAAGGCTTCTGTTGACATCGGTGAGGATTACTACGAGACAGGCCCTTACAAATCTAAAGACCTTGCTTTGTGTGAGGTAAAAGGGTTTCTTGAAGGCGTAAAGGCAAAGATAGAAGGAGTGTTACAATCAATAGAAAGGGAAATCAATGAAGATAATCAAGATACCACAAGAGCCTGACATGAAAGTCGAGGTCGTGGAGCTGTGGGACAAAGGGAGGTTGGTCAATACGAGAATATTAAAGAAGAAAAAGAAACTATGATAGAAAAGATTCTAAAAGACACCCACGTCAATCCCAAGGTGGAGTTGACGCAAACGGACTACAACCGACTGGTGCACACGGCTCGGATGAGAGCAAAGAAGATTGAGGAACGTGCCCGTGAGATTTACGAGAAGGAGGGCGTGGTGAAGATTGACTTCTCATGCAACCTATATCGAAAAAGCTACGGAGAAGTGGAGAGCGACCGCCACGAGTTTCAATGCGACTGTCGGGAGTGGAGTATTTCGTCATCTGGCGACTACGAGGAGACATTCTTCAAAGTGCCGGAGAAAGACCGCAAGCGGATTGCAAAGCATGTAAAGAGTATCGTTGAAGATGCTTTCTATTACTACTTCGGCGAACACATGCTGAACCTGAACGAAATCGAGCGGCTAAAGAACAAACAGCAGCAGATGGTCAACAAGTTCATCATCTGGACGATTGTCGGCTGGGCGTTGGCCGTGCTGATGATTATTGTCGTGCTTTGGCGGTAGCAAATTATTTACTCTTCACAATGTTGTCAAGAATTAGAGAATTGGAGAATTAAGGAACAATGAAGATTTTATCAAAGCCAAAAGGAAATGCAGAAGAGTATGGCCGCTGGAGTGTCAATCCCGTTGTGGGGTGTCCTCATGGCTGCGAATACTGCTATCTGAAGAAGGGCGTATGGAAGAACGCGCTCGGAGGTAATGAGCCGACATTCAAAAAGGGAATCGTGAACAAAGACCATGCCTTCCACTTGTTTGCGGTTGAGATTATCGAGCACAAAGATGAAATCATCCGAGACGGAGGGTTATTCATGTCGTTTGTCACTGACCCGATGTGTGAGCAGAACCGTCCGCTGTTTTGGGGATATATTGCTTTCGCCGCAGCGAGAGGCATACCAGTGACCATCCTAACTAAGTCGGTCAACATCTGGAACACCTTCCGCTATAAGTGTATAGCTGGCAATCCGCATTATCCTAACTATGACTTAGACATGAAAGACCGCAAGAGGCTTACGGCATTCGGATGGACACTTACAGGGCATGACGAGCTGGAACCAAACGCGCCAACCAACGGAGCACGTCTGCGCGACATGGATATTGTCAGCCGTGATGGTTTCAAGACATGGGCAAGCATTGAGCCTGTGATTGATTTCAAATCGTCACTTACCATGATAGCGAAAGCCGTTGACGTAGGTTGCAAGCACTTCAAAATCGGGCTACTTACGGAGAATACACGGGTATGCCGCAAGAAGTTTGACGTTATAGAGTGCATGGGATTCATTACCGACGTGCTGACAATAACTAACGGCAAGGCTACCGTCTATTGGAAACAGTCTGTGCGTGATTTACTCGGCACCGTTTACGCTCCAGCAGCAGTTGACGAAATACTCGACCAGCCTAATGCAGTCGGCAAGGATTGGAATATGTTTGACTTCTGAACACGAATTGAATAAATTAGAGGAACTATGAGCAATTCAACGCACATTAAAATGGAAGACGACGTGCGCGAGGAAATATGTCTGCCTTCAGCACCAAAGCAAGAGTATCGAAACATGGAGGACGTGCAATCCGGACCACAAGAGGGGAAGGTGGCACCCGACAACTTCAAGTACAACATTGGCGACATCTTGAAGGTGAACGACCCAGACACCTATCTATTGTCACCGGTTGACACGGGCAAGCAGTACCACGACAATCTGCGTGTGGTATTTAGATTTTATGACGGAAACCATGTGTACATCGTGGAAGCCGAGGATGGCATCTGCTTGATATTGCCGGAGTATCAAGCAGAACTGGTGGAGCGTTCAACGGCACCAAACACACCACCTGACAACGTACCCGAATCTGAGCCACAGACAAAGACCGTCACTCAGAACGAATACTTCCGTGAGGTGAGCGCATTGAACGGCAAGATGCGTGAACTGGAGCAGAAGTTGAGTGCCGAGCAGCAGAAGAATTGCAAGCAAGCGGAAGACATAGAGGACTATCTACGCAAGTCTGTGGCTTGCCTTGATGCCGTGTCAGCCATGTTGGAATGTTCAAACGGTGCCACACATCGCATGAGGGACTTCTACGCCACTGCCATGCTGAAATTCATTGGCAATACAAAAACACTACTGCGGTCATACGCAGAGCCAGAGCCGTTCTGAACACGGATTTATAAATTAAAGGGACCATGAAAATAATAACTCACGAAAACCTATGGTGGTGGGGCAAGAGTTACACGCTCATCACTGACAACGGCAAAGCCATAATAGAGGTGAGCATTGATGCTGACCACCCCGACGCTGCGTACATCCAGTCGCTCATGGTGCATGAATCGGTAAGGCAGCAGGGCATAGCCAATGCAATGCTGACCTTTGCCGAGGAAAAGGCGAAGAAAGCAGGGTGCAAGCAAGCATATCTGTGCGCCCGAAAAGGCACGTTCCTCATACCTTTGTACGAGCGACGCGGCTACAAGATATATGATGAAAACCCCGAAGAATCGAAAGGGCAGACGGTAGCAATGAACAAGTACTTGGATAATTGACAGTTGATAATTGACAATTGACAGTTAGGAATTAGGAATGAGGAATGGTTTAATTCATAATTCAAAATTCATAATTAGCATTTGACATTAGACATTTATTTGACATTTGACAGTTAAAAAACAAACGAATTATGGCAGAAAAGAAACAAATAGAGTTTAAGGTTCTAAAGAAGAACCAGTACGGACATAGGTGGATATTAGAGCCCAAGGAGCGCCTCAAGTTCCGCAAGAAGTGCAAGTCCAACAAGCTGGGTACGCTCTGCGAGAAAGGCTATAAGTGCTACATTTACGGTGGCGTGCTGTTAGGATGCACCCCAAACGTGTCATGTCCGCGACTGAAGGCGTGGGATAAAAAACACGGGCTGGAGAGGCCTTTTACGATGGTAGAGAACAAGTATCCCGACTTGAAGCCGACCACATTCACATGGCAGCCTGCCACGGAGAGTCCTGGAAAGCGGCGCGTGCTGATGGCATTTACGAGAAAAGACCTGAAAGAAGGTCAGTACGTGTTTGGACCCGTGCGGTTCTTCTCAGCCGGCGTGCAGCCTGCCTCGTGTGAGTTTCACGATAGCGAGGGACGTAAGCAGTTGCCTGTGGCGTGGGCATACTACGATGAGGTTATCAAAGGTATCGCTCCGTGGATGTTCAGCAGGGCTGAGAATGCAGCGTTGTTTTGGTGGCCTGATAAGAACTTGGATAATTGACAGTTGATAATTGACAATTGGCAATTGATAATTAGAGAAACTATGACAAAGAAAGAATGGATTGAAGCTCTCGATTCTGCTTATATGAAAGCAAAATCAGACCACAACTGCGCGGAACGAAGGACACCTGAAGAATATATGGCTCGACTTTGTATGAATATATTCGACTATCTCAGCGACGCTATTAAAGAATTACCCGAATAAGAAACTATGGACAAAGATACATTAGCAAGAGCAAAGGAGCTCGAAAAAGACATTCAACAGATGGAGTTCGCTTTGTCCTATTACAAGCGAGGACAGTGGAGTTATTGGAGTTTAAATAACAATGCGAGCTTATACCATTTTGAGTTTTGCAAGGACTGGGGCCACGCCCCAGAAGACATGCAAGACCTACCGACATGGCTCAATAAGCCACTGATGGAGGTGGTAGAGCGAGAGTTGGAAAGATGTAAGCATGAACTTGAAACGCTTGGCAGTGAACAAGAGGGCAATCCTGACAAGACCGTCAATGAACTTCACGAATCATCCGTGTCTGCTGACGAAGAGGAACGACCAAAGAAGAAACGCCCGAAGATGCTCAGTATGTTCTACGCGCTGCTGCTGTGTCTGCTCTATTTCGCGGTGGCAATCGGTGCCAACATTCTATCGCATAAGTTGTTTGGATTGTACTGCGGTCTTGACAGCATCACCTCCAGCATGGTATTCAACATCGTTTGGCTGTTGTGTTACATTTATATAACGGAGGACTGACGATGATAGAGAAAATAAAATGCCCGTGGTGTGACCACGAATTTGACGTTGAAATGCCAGACTACTTGCGGGATGCAGATTGTATGTACGAAGGTAAGGTGCGGTGCGAGAATTGTAACAACATGGTTACGGTTTGCACTAATCCGCAAGTAATATCAAAACCAATAGACGATTAAAATGGAGGAATAATTATGCAAGACCAAGAATTTACAGTGCGGAAGCGCATCTGCACGGCGGCGGATGGCTACCAGTTTTTGACGAGTGGATTCCCCAACCGGTCGCGGGGTGGCAAGACATTCATGAGTTTTGACGGCCTGTGGGCGATTGACCTGCTGCCGGACTTGAAGCCGCGTGAGGCTGACATGGAGAACCCCAACGGCAAGCGGTCGCCGCGTCAGGGTATTGCGGTGGACCTGCACGTGAGCCGCGTGGAGCGTGAGGGCTGGCGCCAGATGTGGGTGTTCGGATTCGTGGGTCGCTCGCGCTGCATTACGGAGCACAAGCCGCGCAGCGTGGAGCGGGGCGAGGACTCGACGATTGCGGAGATCAAGAACGGCTCGGTGTACATCGAACAGTGGTGCAACTGCGACCACTTCCCCGACATTGCAGAGGGTTCGGTGTTCCCCGTCTG
>AUXO014207360.1_pt1 | contig 13388 bp, 19 predicted proteins | sample 768731 | NCBI WGS metagenome assembly AUXO01 (sample SAMN02715735, study PRJNA202380) | gut metagenome | biome: sheep rumen | host: Ovis aries | place: New Zealand: Palmerston North
ATAGAAGATATTGAAGATAGAATTACTAGTTTTGGTAAACCATAGTCTAACAATAATACAAATAATAGAAGGGGGAATAAATAATGGGCAATCCATTATTTAATAGGTTTGGTGGAAATATTATGAATCCAAATCGAAATTATAGTAACAATAATAATATTCTTCACTAGCTTGCTTAGATTAAATAGAATCCTGGTGCTATATTGGATATATTGCTTTAGAATGGGAAAATTAACCAACAACAATATAATGAGTTATAGCAATACAGGAATAATCCAGAAATGATTGGAAGATATTTGATTAATAATGGTAAAGCTAATGAAATAAATTAGGCCGAACAAATGGCGAATTAGAAAAATATGTAAATAAATTAAAGTATAATAGGTTTTTATGTGATGTATTGGTTTTAGGATAAAAAGGATCTTTTTGAAATTTTTGTATAATGAAATTTTTTTATATATAAATGAAAGGAGATAATTATTATGGCTATTACTGATAATTTTAGTGCGGCTGATCTTGCTGCTGTCATTGGAAATAATGGAAATGATTTTGGTGGAAATGGTGCTTGGTGGTTACTTATTCTTCTTATTTTTGCTAATAATGGATGGGGAAATGGTAATGGATTTTCTGGCAACAATAATGGTGGATATGGATATATGCCATATATGCCACCTTATGCTACAGCTAATGATGTTCAAGCTGGATTTGATCAAGCAGCTGTTATTTAGGGAATCAATGGTATCACTTCTGCTCTTTCTAATGGTTTTGCTGGTGCTGAAATCAGCAGAGCAAATACACTTGCTTCTATTACTAATTCTATGAATTAGATTGCTATGAATCAGTAGAATTGTTGTTGTGAGAATCGCGCAAATATTGCCGATCTTAAATATACTGTTGCAACTGAAGCTTGTGCAGACAGATCAGCAATTTCGGACGCACTTCGTGATGTAGTTGCTGCTAATACGGCATCAACTCAAAGAATTCTTGATCAGATGTGTTAGGATAAAATCGATGCTAAAAATGAACAGATTCAAAATCTTTAGAACTAGCTTGCCATGGCAAATCTTGCGGCATCTTAGACTGCACAGACCGCTCAGTTGCTTGCAGATAACGCTCGTTAGACAACTGCGCTGGAGCAGTATTTAAACCCGACTCCAATTCCCGCATTCTTAGTGTAGAATCCAAATTGCTGTGCTCAAAATTTTGGATATGGATGTGGATGCGGTAATTAATAGGAGGTGGAGTTAAATGGCTGAATATAGTGCAAATGCTGTTCAGACTGTAAATCCTGGTGAAACAATTGTGTTTACGGAAGCTCCAGTTCCTTGTACTCGTGGTTTAGTGCGTCATCGTGATGACACTGGGAACTTTCTTCTGTCAGGATATGTTCCGAACAGTTATGGTAGATGCATGTGTAATCGTGTAAATTCTGCAAATTATCTTGTTGATTTTGGTGCAAATATTGCAGTTCCGACTGGTGGTACAGCTGGTGCAATATCTGTTGCTATATCTATTGATGGTTCTACTATCCCATCTTCCACAATGACCGTAACTCCCGCTGCCGTGGAAGAATATTTTAATATTTCTAGGGCTATTAATATACAAATCTGGAGAGGATGTTGTGAAACAATTGCAATTAGAAATGTTAGTGACCAACCAATATTGGTTTAGAATGCTAATATTATAATAACTAGACCAGATTTAGTTGTAAGCAGATAATGGAAAGGAGGAATGGTTATGCGTGAATTTGATAATGTAAAAGATATGGTATATTGCGAAATAGATGATATATCTCATCTTGGAAAACTTGATATGAATTCTGTTAAAGTTCTTGGTGAACTTGTAGATATTCTTAAAGATATTGGATCAATTGAAATGTTTGAAGAAGGTATTAGTGTTTAGGAGGATAATTATTCATATAATAATGGTTATTTAATGAATAATGGTTATTCTCAGCGCAGAATGCCAATTTACTATAATGATGGTAATAGTTATCGCGGTGGAAGAAGTATGAATAATGGTGGTTATTCTCGCAGAAGCCGTGGATATAGTTATGATGATAGTAAATAGAATATGATTGAAAAACTTAATCATCTTATGATGGAGGCTTAGGATTAGAAAGATAAAGATTCAATTTAGCATCTTATAAATTAGATTGAGAATAATTAAATATAATACATTACTATAAAAATTCTAATATACTTTAATTTGTTATATAACGGGGACAATATTATTTTGTCCCCATTTTTTTAGTTTTAAAGTAATTATTAGAGTAAAAGGAGATATAATTATGGAGAACAATAATGAAAATAAAATTAGTGTAAAAGAGTACTTAAGTGGAGAAAAACAACTGGAATTAACATATATTCCATTTGATTCTAAATTGGAAATTGTTAGCCATATTATTAATGGTATAATAAATTCTGTTGGCGGCATTAATACTTCTCTTTTAAGAAGAATTTCAACAGAAGTATTTATAGGGTCGATTTCTAATATTGATATGAATATAGAGGATGAAAATGGGTTGAGTGGATTTGATCAACTTTGTTATTTAAATAAACTTGATGAACTAAAGAATAATCTTGGTTCTGAATATGCTGAATTTGAGACTATTTTAAATGAACGTATTTCTGATTATATTAGGATTGAAACAAATCCAGCAGTTACGATTAATGCAATATATAATCAATTAAAGGATATTGCCGATAAAGTATTAAACTATATTAGTGATCAAGTTCAGGATTTTGATGTTAATAATTTTATTAATAATGTTTCACAAATTGCGGATGGTTTGAACGGTGGTGGTAATGAATGAAACCAAGTTCATTTATAACTCTATATAATTCAAGAGTAAAGAACAAATCTTTGGATAAAGATATAATAGTTTAGACAATTACAGATTTAATAAAACCTGTTGATTATATACCTTATGATGATAAGATAAAATTAGTTGTTACTACTATTACTTAGTCTTATAATTCAGAATATCCAACTGCAATTCTTCATAGAAATTTTATTATTAATATGATTTCAGCATACACTAATTTAGAAATGGATAATGATGGGTTTGATTTATTAAGTAAGACAAAAATGATTGATTTAATTTTATCATTATTTTAGTCGGAATTTACAATATGTGATAGTATTTTGAATATGTGTCTAAATGACATCGGAAGGAAGGTGACATGATGGCATATACAAGTTTCTATTAGTTAATATAGGATATAAAACGTGATATTGGTAAAATTGGAAATAAAATAGCAAGAGGTGTCGCAGAGATTGCATATGATGATATGTAGGAGGCTCACTCTTCTATTATTGATAGTTATTATAGTGGTTATACTCCAGTAAGCAGTTATAATTACTATTACTACTCTCCCAGTGGGAAATTTTATTCAGGTCGTTCTCATGGATATAGGAGAACTGGTAATTTGAGAAACAGTATTATCCCATAGGGTGTAACTGGTAGTGGTCATTCATTTACTGCTCGAATACAAGTTGGGCCAATGTAGATGGATGGGTATATAAATTCTACTGGAAGAGTTTTTCCAGCTGATGCAGTATTTGATTTAATATGGGATTAGGGAATACGAGGATTACCGCCTGGTTACAGAGGTCATATAGGAGATGTAACAATTTCTGCTGCACCAGTTGGTATTGGAATATCTGGTAAACCTGATGATGCTATGAATTAGTTTATGGATAATTGGTGGTCATAGCGTGGATCGCAAATGGCAGATATGATTGCTGGAAGTATATAATAGGAAGTGCAATATTGTACTTCCTATTTTTTTACGTTTTATTATATAAAAAGGGAGGTATAATATGGCCGATATTAAAGAATATATTATAAAAATAACGGCAGATGTTAAAGATGCTTAGTCTAAATTGGATGGATTAGCAAAATCAGTATCTAAAGTAGAACTCAATAATGGTCTTGATTTGAATATGAAAAAATCAACGGAAGAAATTACTGGTTCTATTGGAAAAGTTGCTGAAGAAGTAGGTAAATTATAGAAAGCATTTGATAAGTTAAGTGCCGATAAAATATCTAATGAGATACAAAATCTTTCAAAAGAATTAAAGGAATCTATTGATGGAATGAAATCCTCATTTGATGGATTCCAAGAAGCATTTAGAGGATTGAGTGGTTCTGGTGATGAAGGATTTGGTAAAGTATTTAAAGATTTTTCGGAACAAATCAAGGAAATGGTTAGTTCTTATAAGGAAGCTATCAGGGTTATTGATGGGCTTGGTAATGGAACTATTATGCCAAATCTTGAAGAAAAAATGCAAATGAATATTGATAAAGGAAAAGCTAATAAATCAAATAAATCAGTTGATTAGGTTGTTACATATACTAAAAGACAATTAGATAATACTCGCCAAAAATTAAATTAGGCGGCTAAAAGATTTTTTGATGAAAGAACAAATATTTATGATGCATTAGCTAGTGAAAATACAACTCCTGATGAGTTTGAAGGTTTTAACCGTATTATTATAGCATTAGAAGAAGCTATAGATGAAGCTAAAAAGCGTGGTGTTGAATACAAAAATGTATTAGATGAAATATAGATGAGTGGTACAAAATCTTTAAAAACATTGCGTGAAAATATGCAAGAAAGAATAGACGAGGAAATTCCATCTGTAAATAAACAAAGAAGACCAATTACTATTGCTTTGGATGTTGTATTAGATCCAGATGCTACAAATCATGGTTCGATTAAAAAGATGGTTGATACAATTACCGAAAAAATCTAGAATAAAGTTTAGGCTTCTATAGCAAAAAAACCAATCAAACTTCCAATATCGTTTGCTTCTGCTCTTTCAGATGAAGAAATGGCATCAATGACCGAGGAATAGATTGCAAAAAAATTTTCTGGTAGTGAAAAAGATGCTGAAAAAGGAATTATAAAATCATTGCAATTAAATATAGACGCAAATGAAGCAGAATTAAAAAAGAAAATTAATGCAGCAATAACAAATATTAATAATGATTTAAAAGCAGTTGATGCTCCAGCAATAAAGGTAAAAGTTGTTGCGGATATGGATAAGAGATCTATATAGAATACTGCTTTTGATATTACTGATGAAATTGAAAATCGTAATAGAGAATTAGGAAGGGAAGGTATTCCATTAAATAGCAATGGTGCTATTAATATTGGTGATACTGGAAATCTTGCAACTGAAAGTACTCTTCAAAGTATTTTAGCTGCTGTATCTTCTATTGCTACTGATGGACTTAATATAAGTAAATCTTCTATTTCTGCCCAAGGAAAAATTGCTTCAGAAAATTCAAAAGACGGAAATTATTATGATAGTGATGACTATGCATTAAAAGCACTTGCAGAAGATTTAAAATTTAGAAGACGCCCAGAAGCATTGACCGATGATCGGCAACAATAGCTTAATACGATTGAAAGAAATAGAGCATCATTGGAATTTGAAAAAAAGAGGTATGAACAAATAAAAGATTTGCAATCGTATCTTACAAATCCAAAAAAAGGTGGAATTAAAGCATTAAGAGAATCTGATTTATATACGCAATCCATTGTAGATGAACGTGGTATTGAGAGGGCTTTATACGGTAATGGAGAAACATTGCATATATGGCAGAAAAAACTTGAAGATTATTTTTCTATTTATGAAAAAGAATTAAAAACAAGACTTGATGCCGAAACAATCTATGATGAAAATGGAAATATCCTTTCTGAAGGAACCAGAACAAAATATGATCGAATTAAAAATAGCGACAAAACTGTTGAATTTGATGGTAGACAAATAAAAGAATGGCAAAAGGTATTAATAGATGCTAATGAGGCAAGAAGAGAAAAATAGTTATCTTCTGATTCTGATAGGGATAAGATAAAAATCGATTCAAAAGAACAGATAAAAACTATGAGACAATTAAATCCTGAACTGACAGTTGATGAAGCAATAACAAAATTAATAAATCAAAGCTTTGATGCTATTAATGAACAGATACTTTCTGCTTCAACAATGACAAAAGGTAACGGGCTAAAAGATATGTTCACCAAAGTTAAGAATGATGCAATAAAAAGTGTAAGAGAAGCTATTTTTAGTGATAAATCAATACTTCCATCTAATATTGAGGATATACCGTTTGGTCTTTCTCTTGCTAGCGCTGAAAAAATGTCAGAAAAACGTCAAGAAATGTTTAGAGAAAACCTTAAAGCTAACAAAGTTGAGATTAATAAAAAAACTGGATCAATAATTGGTAGAGCATATACTGCTACTAATCCAGATGAAGGTGTAAAAGCATTAGATAAAATTTTTGGTGAACTTGCAGAAGAGCAAGCTTCATTACTTCAAAACGCTCATATAGCAGCAGATGAAGCAAAACGTCATTTGGATGATATAGATGAATTCATGTCGTTATATAAAAAATATGAAGATAATACATTAGATGATAATGGACTAGAAAAATTAATTACTATTTAGGGTAGGCTTTCCTAGAATGAAAATGCAATGAAGTATGGCAATGGAAAACAGCCGACTCTTGAACAAATAATGACATATGCAGAATTAAACAGAGAAGCAGTTAATCACCAATATTAGGCTGCTAAAAGAAATATTAATAGGGTAAAAAAATTTACTCAAGAAGGTGCAGCCAGAATAGCTATGGAAGATGATTATCTTGGACGTAGAAGAACAGATGGAAGATTTGTTGAAACTGAGGAGCAATATAGGAGAAGGATTGCAAGAAGCGGTGGTGGTATTCTTTCATAGGCTATGCAATATAAAGGTGAATCTGATGAAAGTTATAAAGCTAGGAATGAAGAAAGAGAACGAGAATTATCTGAAGCTAGAGCAGAACTTAGTAAACTTAGATCAAGAATGAGACTTAACGAAGATACGGGGACATTTTCTTTTAATTCTTTAACAATACCAGAACAGGAAAGGTATAAAGGTTTATCAAAGCGAATTAACCAATTAAGTACTATTCAAAGATTATATGAAGAGATTAATAAGTAGGAGGATGAAGACAATAATAATTAGGCTAAAAAAGTAAAATCAGATAAAAAGAAAGCAGAAACTGCTGTTAAAAATCTTCATCTACAAGAATAGACCGCAAAAGAATATGCGAAAATCCCTCAAGAAACTGATACTAAAGAATTGTCAGAAATGTCATCGGAACAACTCTTCCATGCTGCTGATGTTTTAAAAGAAGGTGCGAAATAGATTGGAGAATATCTTGAAACAACAGATACTGATTATACTAAACAAGCTCAAGTAATGGTAGCTAGAGATGTTGATGAATTAAAAAAACAAAAGAAAAACTTAGATAAATAGTATGAAAAAGCATTAAAGGAAGATAAAGACGAGCGTAAAGCTTATTAGATTGATAAACAAAGAAAAGCTGTTGAATAGTCTATTGTTCAATTAACTGGTACTACCGAGAAAGATTATGAAATCGCAAAACAAATAGCAGAATTAACTATAAAACAGCGTATGGTTAATGATGCATTAAGACGAGCAAAAGAAGATGGTGAGCCACAAGAAAATATTGATCGTCTTCAATAGGAAGGAAATGAATTGCAAAAACAAAAAAAGAAACTTGACTCAACAAGGTCTAAAACTGGTGGTGCAAGACAGATTGATATATAGGAAAACATTAGAGATTATGCGAATCAAAGATGGATAGATATAAGAAAAGAATTTCAATCACTAGATATTTTAGGTGAAAAAGATAGATCGTTAGGGTTTACAGAAGAATAGGTATATGGTTCTGGTGAAAATAGAGAAAAATCTTTAAGAGATATTATTCCTATAATGGATGAAATATATAATCTTTCTGATCAATTAAGTAAGTTAGAAAAATCTCCCACTCCAAATAAAAAAAAGATAGAAACATATAAAAAAGCAATTTCAGATAAACAATTAGAATTAGATTTAATTTTTTCTAATGCTGAATCAGCTAGTTTAAAAGACTTACCAAAAGCAAAAGATTTATTGAGTGAATATGAATTAATGGATTAGTTAAGATCCGAATCTCAATCTACTCTTCATACTCTTTCTCAAAAATAGCAAGAGGGTCGTATTGTTAATTCTACTATTGCTAGAGAAAGAGAAGCTGTCTATAGAGATCAATTAAAAGCTGACCATGAATATCTTGAGTCTTAGTAGCGATTGATGGATGAACGTTCTAAGTCATTAACAAAAATGGCTAATGAGCGTTAGGAGCTAGAAACATAGTCTGCTAAAGATAAACAAAAGAGAGATAAAGAAGTTGAAGCTGAAAGAAAAGAAACTGAAGCTAGGAGAAAAGAAGCTGAAGCTGCTGCTAAAGCTGATGCAAAATTAACTCCAGATCAACGTGCAGAAAAAATATCCGATAAGTATAATAAACGTAGAATAGAAATTAAAAGACAGATGGATCAATTAGAGGAAGAACAAAAATCTTTAAGTAAACCAGATGAAACGCAGATATCTGCCATGAGAGAATTTGCAAAATTATCTAAAGAAAGAGACAAAATTAAATAGAGATTGTCAGAATATCCAACTTTAGAAACAGAAACTCCTAAAACGTTAGAGGAATTATTTAAATCTGATGAAAGTTTAATTGGATTGCAATCAGCATTATAGAAAGAAATAGATAACCAATCAACTCAAAAAGGTTTATTAGAAGCAATGGATCAAAAAGCAAAGCAAATTAATGAAACTCAAAAAAAGATTGATGTTGTTAAAGAAAGAATGAATCCAAATAAAAAATCCAAGGTTAAAAAATATAATCCAAAAACAGAATCTTATGATGAAATGGAAATAATGATACCAAAATAGGTTATAGATTCAGAAACTCGTAAAAAAAAAGGTGAACAAGGTCTTAATAAGTTATAGAGTAGGCTTGATAGCTAGCGTTCCGAATATGATCAACTTAGAAAATAGGCTAAAGAAGTTGATAACACTGAAGCTATTACTACTCTTCAATCAGAAATTAAAGAACGCCAGAATGCTATATTAGAACCGATTTTGGCTGATTATGAACAACAAATACATGATGCTCAAAGAGAATTTATGATTGCCGTTGCGAATAATTCTCCAGAAGAAATGATAGTTGAATTTCGTAATAAACTACTCTCTCTCTATGACCAATATAAGGCGTATGGAGGCAAAGGTACATTTAGTAGTCCTGGTTAGAATAAAGCATTGAGAAGTCTTAATCCAGATATTGAAACAGAAATGTTGAGAATAGAAGGTAAAATAAAGAGAAAGAAAAATGGTGCATATGATTATTCTGGGTTATTACCATCTGAGTTAGAGACATATCAAAAATATAGTGAACGATTTATTAAAGGTAGACGAGGATATATTGGAGATAAAACAGCTATTCAATATGCTAGAGATTATAAACCAGCTGGGATGATTGATGCAGAAAGCCGTCTTAAGCAGTTAGAAACAGAAATTTAGCATAATAAGCGTATTGCGCAGGATAGTAAATCTTCAACAATTGAAGTCGATGAAGCTACTGGCGGTATAAAATATGAATCTGCTAAACATAAGAGAGGTAGAGAAATTCAGACGGAACTTGATAAATTATAGAGTGAAATTATTAGTTCTTTTAATGATGAAATTAAAGAAGTTGTAGGTTCGTATTTTAAATCAGCAAATAGTTCTGGTAAAAAAAGAGCTAAAGACTATATTAATAAAGCAATGGATAGGAACAGAGAATTGCTTGAGGAATATTATGGAATAACTTATGAACAAGCAACATAGAATATACAGGAATTAACAAAAAAGAAACAGGACTTAGAACATGCAAAAAAGACCGACCCTGATTTTGCAGATCAAGATTTACTTACATCTGTAACAGAATATTTAAAGATAAATGAAAACGTTGTTGATGTAATTAATTAGGTTGAAGAGAATAGAAAAAAATATTTAAATCAAATTAAAAATAGAAATAAATCAGAAAAGGATATGGCTAGTGAAGCAGATAAAACTACTTCGTCAAAAGAAAAGATTGATTTTTCGGATAAATCAGAAGATGAATTATATGATGAAGTTGTTAAATTAAGACTTGAAAAAGAACAGCTTGAAGCAGAAAAAGCAAAAGCATAGGATTCATTGGAAGCTGCCAGAAAGAAAAGAGAAGGTTTATATGATAAACATAATCCAAAAATTTAGGAAATGGAATCTTAGATTGCATCAATGGATACTGATTGGGAAACAGTTGATTCTGGTGACATTAGTCAATCAGAAATTAGTGAACATTATAAAGTTCGTAAAAATTTGGCGAGAAGTTTAAAAAAATTGACAAATGCATTTGCAAAAGAACAACAAGAAGTTGATGAACAAGTATCATTTTTTGAACAACAAGTATCTGGTTTTGATAGTCAAATATCTGAAAAAACAAGTGATATTGCATCACGTAGAACCGCTATTTCACGTAAACAATCTGGTGCTAATACAGAAGATGTAAGAACTGATTTATTAAGAAAGCATCAAAAAGAATTAGATGAACAAGAAGGAGATGTTTTTGCAAAAGAAGATAAAAAGTATGATCCGTGGAAATCTTGGGTATATGCTAACATGACTGAAGAAGAAGCGGTAATAAGTAAACGTCTCAGTACTTTAATGCATAATATTTTTAAAGGAGTAGCTGATGATGCAGAAAGAGAAGAAGCTGAATTATTAAAACAAAGAGCAACAGAACTTGGTCTTGAACTTACTGATCGTGGTGTAAAACCGAAAGTAACAAAAACTGAATTTATGGCACACCCAGATCAATATACTATTCCTAAGATTTCAACTGAGATGGCTGAAAAATATAATGTTACAACTAAAGGCACTGAATCGAGTACAATCTAGCCAGTTAGTTTAACAACTCCAGTTACAGTTGATAATGTTGGTACTGTTGGTACTGTTACTAATGTAAATCTTGGTACAATCGAATCACTCCTCTCTTCTATTGCCGCAAAAATTGGTGCTGATACAAAAGGAATCCTAGTTGGTTCTCCTAATAAAGATAATTTTGAAAAAGGTAATTATTTTGATTATAGTAAGAAATCTAAAAAAGATCTTAAGGGTGTTTTATATGGTAAAGAGTCTACACAAAAAGAAATTGATTCTGCTGCTATTGAAGCTTTATCTAGAGGTTTTGGTCTTAATAAACTTGATAATGGGCAATATTAGATTGTAAGAAAAAAACATGCAAGCATTAAATCTGTTGAAGATTATGCAGCTTCTAGAAATATTACGGTAAAAGCAGATAATGTTAATGTAAAAGATAGTTCCTCTGGTGTTTCTGGAACCTCTGGTTCTTCTACTACAAAATAGAAACAACAACAAAAAAAGAAACAAGAAGAATCTGACGATAAAAAAGAAGAAAGTGTTAGAACATTAAAAGAAAGTGATGTTACGAAATTGATGAAAAAATACAATAAAGCATTAACGCAAAAAGAACGTGATGATATTGTAAAATAGGTTATCGCTGGTGGTTATGGTTTAAACGAAAGTAAAAATGGTAAATATTCTTTTGCTAAAAATGGTATTATCAAGAACTTTGATGAGTATCTTAGTAAAAGAACTCCAATGTAGGAAGATTATCTTAAAATATTGGCAAGATAGGCTAGTACTGAATACTGGAATACAAAAGATGAAAAAGAGAGATTGGAAATTGCAAAGAAATATGTTTCCCAAGGAGTTAAAGTTGGTAAAAATAAAAATGGCAATCTTTATTTTTCAGCAAGTGATAATAATAAAGAAGCTAATGAATATACCAAACAATTTATTGCAGACAATGGTATAAAGGTTGAAATAAAGATTAAAACCGAAGAAGATAAGACCGCCAAAGGAGAATCGAAAGCTAAACCAGAAGAACCTAAAAGCGAATCAAAACCAGAAACAAAATCTAAAGCCAAATCAGAATCTAAAGGTAATAAAGGACAAAAGTCGGATAATAAAACTGATAAACCATCTGCTACTGGAGCTGAAGAATTTAGGCATAGAATACAATCTGCCGCTTCTCAAAATGAAATTGATTCAATTATTAAAGAGGCGTTTGAACGAGGTTATGGTGTTAATCCCAAAAAAGATGGAACGTATACTGTAAAAAAGAAAACTGATAATGAATCAATTAAAGATTATGAAACATATTTAGCTCAAAGAAAAACACTTGATAATAAATATTTTGAAGAAAAGAAAAAAAAAGAAGAAGTTGAATCGTTAAAAAGTTTAGCATCAGAAGGTAATACAAAATATGCTCAAGCAAAAACTGAGGCAGATAAGAAAAAGATTCTTGCAGATTATGTTGGTAAAGGACTGTATCTTTATGAACAAGATTACCCTGATACTTATAGTAATGGTAAACCTCATAAAAATGCTGGTCAAAAGAAATATGTATTGTCGGCAACTGGAAAAAATATTAAAGGCACTGATATAACAGAAGCATTTAAATAGAATAATGATGTTGTTACTATCAAAGTTGAAGTTGAGACCAAACCTGAAGAAAAAGGTTTAGAACCTAATGATACTAAACCAGGTAAAATACAAGGTTATAAAGATCGTTCTGGTAAAGTTTATACCGATGAGGATTTTGCGCAATAGGAAGGTTTGGCTGAATAGGTTATAAAATCTGGAAAACTACAAGCTGGTAAAGATACAGATGCTGGAAGATTTTGGAAAGAGTCTATAGCTAATGCCGAAGCATATATTGCTACGCTTGAAAAAGTAAAAGTATCTAGCGACAATGTATAGAGAATTGATATTCCAGAAGATTTAAGTAAATTATCAGATAAAGATATTATTGATTTAGATAGCCGTTTAACTCAGGAAAATAAAAAGATTACTAAAGATGTTTCCGAACATCCAGAAGATGCGGATTTGTAGGAATATTCTAGTAAACTAGACAATTTAATGAGAGATATTGTTGTTGAAATGACTGAGCGCGGATATGAGTATATGAATAATACTTGGAAAAAAATTGGTCAAGAAGAAGCACCTGATATCAAACCATCTGTTTCCGCTCCAACTCCTTCCACTCCATCTCCTACCCAAGCAAATCAAGATGCAGAAGGTATTAGTCGTGTTGAACAAGAAGCGGCTGAAGCTACTGAACAAGTAATTCGTTTAGATCATGCTCTTGAAGATATGAAAGCAATACTCTCTTCTTCTGGAGAGAAAGGGTTATCCACTGCTCTCTCTTCATTTACTAATGATTAGCTTAAAGGAATTCTTTCAGATAAAAATAATGGTCTTGATGCAAGTAAAATATCTAGGTTAAAAAAGAGTGAATTAATAGACAGAATTGTTGGTGGCGTTAAAAGTCCGATTTCATCGGATGGAACGCAACTTGGAAGATTGGTGCAATTTTGGAATAATTCAAATAAAAATTCTATCAGTTAGGGGAAAGATGTATTTGAAAATGC
>AUXO016167183.1_pt1 | contig 13387 bp, 13 predicted proteins | sample 768731 | NCBI WGS metagenome assembly AUXO01 (sample SAMN02715735, study PRJNA202380) | gut metagenome | biome: sheep rumen | host: Ovis aries | place: New Zealand: Palmerston North
CAGTGTGGTATACTTATTTATATACTTCAAAATAAAGCAAGGTGAAACTGTATGTCAGAAAAATCTGCTGATACTTCCGTGATTCTCGTCTGTGCCGGAAATGCTTCCCGGATGGGCGGTGTCAATAAAATCCTTATGCCCCTTAAAGATACTACTGTTATCGGCGTGTGTATGTCCGCTTTTCAGAACTGCCCTGATATTGCAGAAATTATCATCGTCACAAAACCTGAAAATTTTCAGCCCATTCAGGAAATCGCTGATAATCTGAATATCTCTAAATTATCCCATCTCACAGAAGGCGGCAGTACCCGTCAGCAAAGTGTTATGAAAGGGCTGAAACTTGTCTCTAAAAATTCCAGCTATATTGCTGTTCATGACGGCGCACGCCCCCTTATCCAAACAGAACATATCTCTAAAGTCATTCAGGATGCCAGAACTTTTGGCGGTGCGACTCTCGGTGTTCCCGTCAAGGATACTATCAAAGTTGTGGATGATGGTCTTATTACAGATACCCCCCCACGCTCGTCACTCTGGATGACACAGACTCCGCAGGTTTTCCGGAAACGACTCTACTTTGAAGCTGTCGATTTCGCTCTTGAACATCATCTTGATTTTACTGATGACTGTCAGCTTGTCGAAGCTGTCGGCGGTAAAATCTATATGACGCAGGGCGACTATACCAATATTAAAATCACTACCCCCGAAGACAGGGAGATTGCTGAGGTGCTGTTATCATGAATTCTTTCAGAATCGGACACGGCTATGATGTCCATAAATTAGCCGAAAATCGTGACTGTATTATCGGCGGTGTCAAAATTCCCCATACACTTGGATTATTAGGACATTCCGATGCGGATGTTCTTCTTCATGCTGTTTCAGATGCGCTTCTTGGTGCGCTCGCCCTTGGCGATATTGGCAAACATTTTCCCGATACTGACCCCAACTATAAAGGCGCAGACAGTCTCAAACTTCTTGCACATGTTGTGAAACTTATCGAAGAACAAGGCTATCGGCTCGGCAATCTGGATGCAATTGTTATCGCTCAGAAACCGAAACTTGCTCCCTATATCGAACAGATGCGTGAAAATATCGCCCGTACCTGTCATGCGGATATCTCTCAGGTCAGTGTCAAAGCAACTACTGAAGAAAGGCTCGGCTTTACCGGACGGGAAGAGGGCATTTCTGCTCACTGTGTCGCACTGCTCGAACAAAAATAATCAGGAGGAAACAGGATTTATGAAAAAAATAATTGCTTTTGTCATGGCTTTTGCTTTGCTGGGAATTCCGGCATTTGTTCAAACAGAACAGAATCTTTCTCTTTCCGTCAGTGCCGAAGAAACAGCAGACTTTACAGAAGGTATTTATCAGAATCTGACTTACCGGAAATATGCTGATTATATCGAAATTTCCGGTTATACAAACGAAATTTCTGGTGAACTTGTCATCCCGGCTGAAATTGACGGTCTGCCTGTTGCCAGTATTGCTGAAAATGCTTTCGCAGAATGTGAAGGCTTAACTTCCCTTACCCTTCCAGATTCTATTACCAGTATTGCAGATGGTGCTTTTTTCTGTGAAGCAACTGTCAGCGCAAAGAAAATGTTCGCTTCTGATACTAAAAGTGCGGTCAAGAATTATGCATTCTATAACTGCTTTCATCTGACAGAAATTCATGTTTCTGATACCAATCCTGCATTTTCAACCGAAAATGGTATTTTATTCAATCAGGATAAAACTGCTTTGATACGCTATCCTGCTGGAAAAACGGAAACTTCCTATACTATTCCTGACGGTGTTTCTGTTATCAGCTCCAGTGCATTTTCAAACTGTTCTGTTCTGCAATCTGTGATATTTTCAGATAGTGTGACAGAAATTGGAAAACATGCCTTTTCTTACTGTTCCGGGCTTACTGATGTTGCTATTCCGGAAAGCGTGAAAAATATTCAGACTTCTGCATTTTCTTACTGTTCTGCATTAGCATCTGTTACTGTTCCGGATACCCTGACAGAAATCAGCCTCGGTGCTTTCAACGAAACTGCATGGCTCAAATCTCAGCCGGACGGTGTTGTCTATCTGGGAAAGGTCGCTCTACTCTATAAAGGCGATATCCCCGAAAATTCAGAAATTATTTTCCGGGACGGTACAAAATTTATCAATAATATGTTCAATACTATGATAACTAATGATAATCTGGTATCTGTTGTCATTCCGGACAGTATTACCGTACTGAATTTTTATGCATTTGGAGGCTGCAAAAATCTTGCAGAAATCAGCATCCCCGACAGTGTTTCCTATATCGGTGCAAATGCCCTCGAAGGAACGGCATGGCTCGAAAATCAGCCTGACGGCATTGTCTATGCCGGAAAAGTTGCTTATACCTACAAAGGCGATATGCCTGAAAATACAGAGCTGGTTCTCAAAAACGGTACAAAGGGCATCGCTGAAAATGCATTCTCCGGATGTGCTAATCTGATTTCCGTCAGCATTCCGGATACTGTTATGGAAATCGGCAGAAATGCTTTCTCGGAAACCGGGCTTACTTCTGTTACCATTCCGGCAAGTGTCGTAAACCTCGGAGATGACAGCAAAATGCTCAATACTGGTATGATTCAGAAAGTCCCGTCATCTGTCTGCAAAACTTTTCCAGACCTGAAAGAACTTATTGTTCTCAATCCGGACTGTAAATTCTTTGACGGTACTTATCCGTTTACAGATACTGTCATCAAAGGCTATCCGGATTCTACTGCTCAGATTTATGCCGAAACTTATCATCTTTCATTTGTTCCGCTTGAAGGCGAACCGGCTACAGAATCACAGACATTCAAGAAAGGTGATGCCAATCTGGACGGCAAAATTGATATTCTGGATGTGATTACTGTGAATCAGGCTATCCTCGGAAAAGAAAATCTTTCAGAAACACAGCTCAAAGCTGTGGATTTCAACGGCAACGGCAAGCCCGAAGCTTCTGAAGCTCTTATGATTATGAAATATATTGTCGGTCTGATTACCTCTTTTGACTGAAAGGAAAACAATTCTTATGACTGAACAGGAAGCAAAACTTCTCGCCGAACCTGTTGTGAAAGCTGTTGTCAACTGCATGGCGGACGGCAAGTATCAGGATATTCCCAGATATGCCGAATTTGAAGTGGATACTGTCGAATCGTTTCAGGAATCTGCCGAAGGCTATCTCAAAATCAATGAACTGTCTCATTTCGACAGGTACGGTGTCCCGTGCAGTTTCCATGTGCAGTATCAGAACGGAACACAATATCAGCAGTTTGAAATCTATCTGGGAAAAAAAGCTGAGAAAAGCAATTTTTCTGTCTGCTATGATTTGACCACTGACGGCGATTTGAATGACCTGACTTTGCTTATGGATTTTCTCTTTCAGGAAGACGGCAGCCTGAAAGCAGTTATCACTGATATTCATGTGATGTAATTCTGCCGAAACACTTTCCGGAGATTTTTCATATAATATAGTATTATCTTGTTAAGGGGTGATACTATGATAAATACAGCCATTCTGCCGTCAGAAACCTATGCCAGAAAAGCACAGAGAATTCTGACTGCTAACGGCTATCCCAGCGAACTCGTTCGTTTTACCAGCCCCAGAGAAGGCTGCCGCTTTGGTCTGCGCATTGTCGGAAAACCAGAGGAAATACAGGATATCCTCAGAAATGCCGGTATTCCTGTCAGAACGTTCGGAAATGAGCGTGATAATTTATGACTGTCAATTTCGATAATGCGGCTACTACTTTCCCAAAACCTCCGGAAGTCCGTCTTGCTGTTGAAAAGGCTCTTGTCCGCTATGGCAGCTCTGGCAGAGGCAGTCATCCCATCGCTGCAAGAGGTTCGGAATTAATCTATTCCGCAAGGGAAACTATCGCTCAGTTCTTCGGCGCACAGCCTGAAAATATTATCTTTACTGCAAACTGCACTCATGCATTAAACCTTGCCGTTCAGGGTATCATGAAACAGGGTGGTCATCTGATTATCAGCAATCTGGAGCATAATTCTGTTGCACGTCCTGTCTATGCGCTCGCTAAAGCCGGAAAAATACGCTACAGTATCGCTGAAGTTTCTGCTTCTGATTCTGAAACGCTTGAACATTTTGCAAAACTTATCCGACCAGATACCAAGGCTGTTATCTGCACGATTGCAAGCAATGTGACCGGACAGATTCTTCCGTATCAGAAAATTGGTGAACTTTGTCAGGAAAAAAATATCTGCTTCGTTGCTGATGGCGCACAAGCCTGCGGTGTGATTCCGGTTACTATTGAAAAGGATAATATCAATATCCTCTGTACTGCCGGGCATAAAGGGCTGTATGGCATTACTGGTACAGGGCTGCTTATTTCAGACGGAAAATTCAGCATTCCCCCTTTGATGCAGGGCGGCTCCGGAAGTCTTTCCGCTCTGCCGGAAATGCCGGATTTTCTGCCTGATGCTCTTGAAGCCGGTACACTCAACGTGATTGGTGCAGCTTCTCTGAAAGCAGGTGTCCAGTTTGTTCAGAAAAAAGGCATTGACAATATCTTCCGGACAGAATCTGCTCTCTGTGAACAGCTTTGTCAGAAATTTTCCAAAGTTCCCGATGTGATTGTCTACCGTCAGCCCGGTGCAAATTATGTCCCGATTGTTTCTTTCAACCTCCGGAACAAAAAAGCAGATGAAGTTGCCGCAGCTCTTGCAAAACAAGGGTTCTGTCTCCGCTCTGGTCTGCACTGTGCGCCGCTTGCACATTATGCTCTCAATACAATTATATCTTATGAAGGCACTGTCCGCTTTGCCCCCTCGGTATTCTCCTCTATGCTGCATACCAATCGCCTTGCGGATGCTGTTGCTGCTATCAGATAAATCTGAACCGGAGAGTTTCTCCGCTCTCCGGTATCTTTGCAAACAAGAAAGGAAGTGACTCCCTCTATGACAGGTCTGACAGATATTCTCCAGTCCATCTATAGTGTTCTCAAAACAATGAAGCCTGTGGATTTTATTGATATTGCTCTGCTCTCTTATATTATCTACTTCTTCCTGAAACTCATCAAAGAAACCAGAGCAGGACAACTGTTTAAGGGTATTGCCTTCCTGCTTGTGGTCTATATTATCGGCAAATTTATCGAACTCAAATCCATTACTTATATCTTAACTAAAATTTTCGATATTGGTATTCTGGCGATTCTTATCATGTTTCAGCCGGAAGTCCGCCGTGCGATTGAAAAATTAGGTCATTCCCGGCTTGGTCTGAGCAGTTTTCTTACAGTTTCCAACCGTGAAGCCGTTACTATGAAATGGGAAAAAGCCATTCAGGCAATTGGTGCTGCCTGTGAGGAATTCAGCCGTGACTGTACTGGGGCAATTATTGCTATCGAAAGGCAGACAAGACTTGGCGAACATATCGAAGGCGGTGTTGAAGTCAACGCTGAACCCAGCAAAGAACTCCTTGGGGCTATCTTCTTTCATAACGCCCCACTGCATGACGGGGCGGTTATTATGCGGGAAGGCATTATTCTTGCCGCAGAATGTTTCTTCCCCATGCCACAGAAAGAAGCTTTTATTAATAAAAAACTCGGCTCTCGTCACAGAGCTGCTATTGGCATGAGCGAAAATTCAGATGCCATTATCATTGTTGTATCGGAAGAAACCGGACAGATTTCTGTCGCTGAAAACGGCAGTATTATCAGAGATTTTAACCGTCAGTCACTTGAACAGCTTCTTACAGACAAGCTTATTCCTAAACAGCAGGAAACTAAAAAATTACCTTTTCCTTCACTATTCCGGCAATCTCAGGAAAGGAGCGGAAAAAATGAAAAAAATTCGAGAAATTCCTGATTTCTTTGAGCGTCTTTTTGATACCAGACCATTTTCAATTGTATTTTCTATTGTCTGTGCAATTCTTATCTGGTTTGCTGTTTCAGTCACTGCTTATAAAACCACGCATGTTACATTTTATAATATCCCTGTTATGCCTGACCTGACGGGGACTCTCGCTGAAGCCAATGGCTTAAGTGTTGTTTCCTGTGATGTTGAAAAAGTGACTGTTGAAATTGAGGGCAACCGTTTTCAAATCGGCAGACTGACACAGGAAGATTTAACGGCTTATCTTCAAATTGGCAATATCAGTACAACGGGCGAATTCAATTTTGAAATTGCGGTCAAGTCTGATACCAATATTTCTTTCAATGCCGTGAATATTGTTCCGGCTCAGGCTGTTGTCAAACTTGACAAAATCGAAACCAGAAGTTATGATGTGACTGCTTCTTTTCCCAATGTCAAAGTCAGTGCAGGTCATGTTCTGAAACAGGATGAAGTTGTCTGTGAACCTTCTGTGATTGAAATTACTGGTCCTTCTGCTCAGCTTGACGAAATTGCAAAAGCTGAAATCTATACGGACAAATCTGTCGAAATTGACAGCCTTTATTCTCTCTATGCAAATGAAGTCAAGCTCTATACAGAAGAGGGCGCATTGCTTGATATGGACCATCTGGAAATTCCCAATACAAACTTTCAGGTTACTATCCCTGTTTTAACACAGAAAGAACTTTCCCTCACTTATGATATTCGCAGTGTCCCCAATGGATTTGACCTGAACTGGTTCAGAAAACGGCTGCACCTTTCCCAGGAAAATATTACACTTGCTTCACGGACAAATACAGCTTTTGCAGACAGAGATAATTTTAATATCGGCGTTGTTGCCTTGAATTCTATTTCTCTGAATTATTCTGAAATTTTTGATATTGACCTGAAAGAAGAATTTATTAATCAGAGTAATTTTGAACAGGTGACACTCAGTCTTGATAATGAGGGACTTGATTCCCGTGAAATTTTCCTGACAAGTGATAATGTTTCTATTATTAATGCCCCCTCGGATTATGACTGTCAGGCAATTATGAAAGGTACACCTGTGATTATTGTTGGCGAAAAAGAAGAACTCGACAATCTCAGTACACAGGATATTGTGGCAACAGTTGACCTACTCGGCTATAATGTCCGGCAAAGCAGCACGGACAGGCTGGATGCATTGATTTCGATTTCTCCGAAACTTTCGGATACTTCCAATGATAATCTTGTCCGGGTGTGGGCGGTCGGCACTTACCGTGTAGATGTCTATTTCACCATCAAACAGGAAGAAACTGTTCCGGAAACTGCTTCTTCTATTATTGAAGAAGCATCTGATTCTGAAACATAATTCTTTCATCATCAAATCAGTTTTCAACATTCCACAGTGGAATTGTTGAAAACGAAACTCAAGGAGAATATATTATGAAATTCAAAAAAATGTTGGCTGTTGTTTCTGCACTCTGTATGATGTGCGCTGTTGTGCCGGTTCTGCCGGAATTCGTTCCGGAAACTGCTGTGATTTCTGCAAGTGCAGAAGGAGAAGAAGAACCGGAATCTATTTATGAAAATTTAAAATATAGAAAATATGCGGATTATGTGGAAATTTCCGGCGTGACAGGTAAAGAAATCACAGAAGCAAATATCCCGGCTGAAATTGACGGTCTGCCTGTGACAAGTATCGAAACTCTTGCATTTGCTTCTTGTTCTGCTTTGACTTCTGTGACGATTCCGGACAGCGTGACAAATATCGGAGGTTATGCTTTTCTTGATACACCATGGCTGAAAGCAAAACAGGCAGAAAATCCGCTTGTGATTGTCAATGATATTCTGATTGACGGAAGAACCTGCAAAGGAGAAGTAATTATTCCGGACGGTGTGAAAATTATCGGGGAACGTGCGTTTTACAACGCTGAAAATATGACTTCCGTTATCATACCTGATAGTGTAACAAGTATCAAAGGGCTGGCATTTGAGAGATGCAATCTAACCTCAGTTGAAATTCCGGAAAGTGTGACAAGTATCGAAAGGGAGGTATTTACATTCTGTTCCAGTCTGACTTCAGTCAAACTTCCGGAGAATCTGACAAGTATCGAAACATGGCTATTTTACGGTTGTTCTGCTCTGAAATCCATCACGATTCCGGAAAATGTGACGAGCATCGGAAGGTATGCGTTTTTTAACTGCAACAGTCTGACTTCCATCGTAATTCCGGAAAATGTGACAAGTATTGAAGAAGGTACATTTTGTGACTGTTCTGCTCTGGAATCCATCACAATTCCGGAGAATGTAACAGATATCGGCACAGATGCATTTCTGAATACGCCATGGCTGAAAGCAAAACAGGCAGAAAATCCGCTTGTTATTTTCAAAGATATTCTGATTGACGGAAAAGCCTGTGAAGGTGATATCACTATTCCAGATAGTATCAAAAGTATCGTTGGTTCTGCATTTTCCGGGTGTTCTGCACTAACTTCTGTGATAATTCCAGAGAGTGTGACAAGCATTGGAAATGGTGCATTTTCTGGCTGTTCCGGTCTTACTTCTGTCACGATTCCAGAAACTATAACAAGTATCAAAGATTGGACATTTCAAGGTGCTGGTCTCACTTCTGTGACAATTCCAGACAGTGTGACAAGTATCGGAAGTAGTGCATTTTCTGGCTGTTCCAGTTTGACTTCTGTCACGATTCCAGAAAGCGTAACAAGCATTAAAGGATATGCTTTTCTTGATACACCATGGCTGGAAGCAAAACAGGCAGAAAATCCGCTTGTTGTTATCAATAATATTCTGATTGATGGAAAAACCAGCAAGGGAAATATTATCATTTCAGATGATGTGAAAAATATCGGAGATTATGCATTTCAGAATTGTGCGACAGTAGCTTCTGTGATAATTCCAAAGAGTGTGACAACTATTGGAAATGTGGCATTTGGTGACTGTTATGCATTAGAATCTATCACAATTCAAAACCCTGAATGTAACTTCAGTGATTATATTGGCGGAAAAGGTAGCGGCGGAACAGAAACTACAATTTATGGCTATGAAAACTCCACTGCTCAGGCTTACGCTGAAAAATACGGTTATACATTTGAGGTTCTCGGCTCTGCTCCAGAAACATCAGAACCCACTGAAACAGAAACTTCTGCTCCGGTAGCACCCGCAGAAAATATGGTCTGGAACGGTGTCAACCCCGATATTAACCGGGACGGAACAATTGATGCTGCCGACAGTGCGGTTCTCCTGACATATGCCGCTGAATTCGGCGCAGGAAAAGTCAGCAGTTTCAAAGAATTTATGGATAAATATTATTCTTAAAAATAAGAAAAGGAGACGGTTTCTGCCGTCTCCTTTTTGATGTTAAAACATATCGCTGATTCTGCCGTTAGTGAAAATCGCTGAAAGCAAGCTGACATTTTCAAATGCTTCCAGTCCGTCGGCTCTGTCATGAAAATATAATTTCTGAATTTTTTCAGGTGTGAGGTAAGTATCAATCTGAAAGCCAAGCTGATACAAGGCTCTTGATACTTCATTATAATGAAATCCGCCCTGCATTTTTTCTCCGAGATTTTCAGTCATGGCTTCCAGTTCTCCGGCTCTGCCGATAAAATGATTCTTCATGGGATAATCAAACACAAGCACACTGTCCAGAGCGGAGAGTTCTGCAATCTGACTTAGTGTATGTGTAAATACTGGCAGTGTCAGATAATAGGAAACTCCCAGAATACTGAAAAAAGTCTTCTTCTCCGGGTCAAATCCGGCATCCGGAAGCTTGTCAGTCATGCGCTCGGACAAAAAATCAACCGGAACAAAATGCACATTTTCTGGAATATTCCATTCCAGTTCTTCAATACGGTCAAGCTTGTAACGCTGGGTATCGGGATGGTCAATCTCGAAAATTTCAATATCAGGATTATCATTCCGGAATGCAAAAGTATCTGCACCAGCACCGCAGATAACATATTGAATTTTCTGTCCCTGTGCAAATCGTTCAAGCCTGTGTTCTGTAAACGGCATTCGTGAAAGCGGAATCGGTGAAAAATAACGGTTGACAAAACCGGAAATTTCTTCGCCGTCTGTAAATGTTTCCCGGATAAATGCTTCGAGCATTTCATAAGTTTCACGCCCCATAAGGTCATAGGCAAGATAATCATCAAAAATTTTCTGTCTTGCATGATTGGAATGCCATGCTCTGGCAAAGGCACATAATTTTGCTGTAGTACTTTCCTGATGCTTTATCATAATCAACAAACTCCTTTATCAATCAAAATACATAATAAAAACGGAGTATGCAGAAAGCCTGCACACTCCGTACTGATTCACAGAAAAATCCCCTTAACAGGGCAGTGCAATCAAAATTCCGGAAGCGGTTTTTCTGCCGTAAACTTTCAAATTTTGCAGACGGCAACAGCAACAAACAACAGGATAAAATTTCATGAAAAACAGCCCCTTTCTGGATTGATGTTTGATTTTCTGATATGATTATAGCATATTTTTTCTATCATGTCCAATACAAAAAATCTATATCTTTCATACTAAATATATCTGCAAGCTAGGTAATAAAAGTTTGTCACCGAAACAAGCTTTCCGGCATGTAATAATAACAAGCAGGATTCTGCAAAAAAGTTCTGGCAGGTCTGCTTATCTTTTTCACAAAATCTGTTATTTTTTATATAATTCAGAGATATTTTCCGGACGGGATTGACAATCCGAATAAGAATATAGTATGATATTTCTGTAAGCAGTTAGCAACTGCTAACTCACAATGCAAAATATTATAATTATGTTTTCAGGGAGTGATTATGATGATAGAAATCAGCAAAGGGATATTAATCCCGTTTTTAGGAACGTCACTGGGTTCGGCGTGTGTGTTCCTGATGAAAAATGAATTCAGTCAGAAGTTAAGGCGCATTCTGATGGGATTTGCAGCCGGAATTATGACTGCTGCAAGTGTCTGGAGTTTGCTCATCCCTGCATTGGAACAATCTGCTGCAACACTCGGAAAACTTGCCTTTCTTCCCGCAGCCGGAGGTTTTCTGCTGGGAATCGGATTTCTGCTTCTGCTTGACAGATTTCTTCCGATAGAAATTGCTGAAGGAGAAAGCCGCTCCAATAAAATGATGATGCTGGCTGTGACACTCCATAATATTCCGGAAGGAATGGCGGTCGGAGTGGTCTATGCCGGGCTGCTGTGCGGTGGTGCGGATATTACTCCGGCGGCGGCTCTGGTACTTGCGCTCGGAATCGGTATCCAGAACTTTCCTGAAGGGGCAATCATTTCTATGCCCCTCAAAGCCGAAGGCATGAAGAAATCAAAATCTTTCTGGATGGGTGTGCTTTCCGGTGCGGTTGAGCCGCTCGCTGCGGTATTGACATTGTTTGCTGCCGGGCTGGTCGTTCCGGCTATGCCTTGTCTGCTGAGTTTTGCAGCGGGTGCAATGATTTATGTAGTAGTCAGGGAACTTATCCCGGAAATGTCTGTAGAAAGCCGTTCCGGTATGGGTGTGATGAGCTTCGCCGCAGGATTCGCCGTGATGATGATTCTGGATGTGGCACTCGGTTAAAAATAAATTTCTCTCAGGACTTGCAAAAATCGTCATTTTATGGTATAATAAAACATAAGATTATTATTTTCATGAGGTGATGAAACATGCTATCTTTCAAAGGCAGAATATGCAGAACTGTAATGCGTCAGATGAATAATTTCAATGTTTATTATACTCCTGATGCTGTACAGAAAATGAAAAAAATTTCTTCCAGTCTGGAGAATGAAAATTATCCCGAAGGCTTTATCCGTACTAAGGAAGAAACCCCTGCCGGTACAAAATTTGAACGGTTACAGAAAAAAGATGCCCCACGGAACGGCAGACTGATTCTGTATTTTCACGGCGGTGCATATATCGCTAAACTGTTCGGCTTTTATCGTAATTTCGCAGAAGATTTCTACTATGAAGCCGGAAACGCTGAAACTATCTTTCTGGATTACAAAACCGCCCCGGATTACAAATATCCCACACAGCTCAATGAGGCTCTTGACCTGTGGCATGACCTGACCACCCGTCAGAATTATAAACCAAAAGAAATTATCATCGGCGGCGATTCTGCCGGCGCAAACCTTGCTCTTGCTATGATGCTCAAACTCCGTGATGACGGCGAAAAAATGCCGCTCGGTGCGTTCTGTATCTCTGCATGGGCAGATATGACAGGCGAATCAGAAAGCTTTACTTCCAACTACGGAAAAGATATTGAATTCGGTGATTTGCGTCATCCGGAGATGGACGTGGAGAAAAAATGGCGGATGCTTCACAGCAATATCTATTCTTTTATCGGCAAGGCTGACCGCAAAGACCCCTATATTTCCCCCGTACTGGGAGAATATCACGGTTTTCCGCCCATGATATTCACTGTCGGCGAAAATGAAATGCTCTTAGATGATACTTTGACGATTGTCGAAAAATTCAGAAAAGAAAATATTCCTGTACTGTGCGAAGTACAGCCGGGTATGTTCCATATCTACGCTACAATGCGTGATATGATGCCGGAAAGTCAGCACAGCTGGGACAGAATTCTGAAATATATCAGAATTATGTATCATATCCAGTAATGGAACAAAAAAAAGATTTTCTTGAATGTGAACGCTGGTGGACACTTGCATTCCTGATGTATGTCGGCGGATTCTTCGGGGGGTATACCTATTCTGTAAGAGGCGGCATTTTCTGTAATGCACAGACCGCAAATTTCGTATTGCTTGCTATGTCCTTAGGTTCAGGAGACTGGGCGCAGGCGAAATATCTCTGTATTCCTATTACAGCTTATTTTCTCGGTGCAGTCGTTTCTGAAGAAGCCGCCGGAAGAATCAAGAAATTGCATCTGATTCGCTGGGATACGCTCCTGATTCTGATTGAAATGCTTGTTGTGCTGATACTCGGCTTTATTCCGGACAGTGCGCCGTTCCAGATTTCACAGATAGCAGTCAATTTTATCTGTTCCATGCAGTATAACACATTCCGGCAGGCGGACGGCATTCCCATGGCAACCACGTTCTGTACAAATCATATTCGGCAGACTGGTGTATTTTTTACCAAGGGTATCCGTCATCATGACTGGAATCATATCAAAAGAATGGGTTTTCATGCCGGAATGCTTGCGCTGTTCGTTGCCGGAGGCATCACTTCAACAATTGCCTGTCATCAATTTTCCGGTCGGGGCGTATGGTTTGCACTCATTCCGCTGATGATTACTTTTCTTGATTTGCTTCATGCAGACCTGAAAACAGAAAAAGACCAGATGGACAGAATTCCGAAAGGACATTAAAAAAACGGAGACGGTTTGCGCCGTCTCCGTTTTGACTAATTTCACAGCTATTTCATTTTTATGCACTCTGCAAAAACAGACCTTTCATTTTTGTCAGTTTTCACCAGACAAAAAAGCAGGGATATTTCCGGAGACTTGTACATATGATGAATCAAGTCCGGATAATTTTCCAGAAAGGATTTGATGCTATGAAAGGTCTGACAACTGCTCAGGCACAGTCACTCCAGAAAGAACACGGTCT
>AUXO013135979.1_pt1 | contig 13386 bp, 10 predicted proteins | sample 768731 | NCBI WGS metagenome assembly AUXO01 (sample SAMN02715735, study PRJNA202380) | gut metagenome | biome: sheep rumen | host: Ovis aries | place: New Zealand: Palmerston North
ACTGGCTGGCTATGTAATCGAATGTATCAGCGGAATGGATTATGCTGAATATGTACATCAGAATATTTTGACCCCTCTGGGAATGGAGCATACAGCTGTTTCGGCAAATCATCGTGATAATGCCTATGTTAGGGAGCAATGGGAAAAGCTCAAATCTTATGAAGGAAAATTAAAATTTATATCCCGTGATTCTGAAAATGAAAACTTTGGAGATATATTAGTTTTTGATTATGAATGTAAAGAAAAAGATATTTATTTTGATATTTATCCCTGCGCCAGTGTGACCAGTACATTGCAGGATCTTGTTACTTATGCACAGGCATTTGTGAATGATGATCATCCATTATTTGAAAAACAGGAAACACAGGATAAATTATTATCAGGTTCATCATTTTATGGTGAAACAGAAATTCCTTCTTGCAGTCATGGCTTTGAAACATGGGAATTTGATCATGTTCGTGCGGTAGGACACAGCGGTCTGACACATTCATGTTCTGCATTAATGGTTATTGATCCTGTTTCGAAATTCGGCTATGTTACAATGACCAACTGCCCGGAGAATCTGCCCACATGGTACACAGACTATGTTTTTGGAAAGCTCAGTCCGGAAACTTATGGTGATCAGAACAGTACAACCTATCCTATAAATGGTTATTATTTTGATACTCGGACAAATGCAATAGGAATGTTTCAGTTTATCATGTATCTGGGATCAACTTATTGTATGGATGACATAAAAACAATCTATTCTCTTGGAAATGATCTTTATCAGCAATATGATCCACATCAGGGGAGGAATGCGACATTATACGGTGGAAAAATACATTCTGATGGAAGCCGGGGTTTAAAAGATGGGTTTTCTGAAGCTCATGAAATCAAAGGCTATGTTTTTAAAATCAGTTTGTTGACGGCATTTTTCCTCTGCGGATTTATAGCTGTGTTTATTCTGATGATCAAGCATAAAATGAAAAAGGCCGGGAAATTAGAATCATCTGTCAATTCAACCATTCTGACAGCCGGACAGATTGCAAAGATCATATCTGTTCTTTCTGCTGTAAGTCTGATTATGGTTATTACACAGAGAATTCATCGTTTTACGAAAAGCATGGGCATGATCATTGGCATGATACAGATCATCTGTATCATTGTTTGTGTCATCGCTGGAATCACTTCTATTTCTATGATATTTTCTAAGAATACAGATAAATCTAAAAAATTTCTTTATGGCTTCAGTGCTGTTGGAAATTTGATCATGATCATGACAGAGATCAGTTTCCAGATGTATCGTTTTTGGGGATGCTGAGCATAAATTTACCGCCTGGAAAATAATTCCCAGGCGGTTTTTTTATAATACATGAAATGCATATCCGTTTTTTATTGCATATTCTTCTGCAAATGTATCTGTATAGCCGTAAATTTTCAGATTCATATCATGCTGAAATGCCAGATAGCGGATTCCTTCCACACTTGCCGGAATCAGGATTTTTCTAAGCTCCGGACAATCAGCAAAGGCTTCATCACCAATGATTTTTACACCATCCTCAATGATGACTTCCTGCAACTCATGCAGGCCTTTGAACAGATACGGCTGAATCATGCCGCTGGATTGTTCTGCATGAAGAATCACTAATTTCCGGAATTCCGGACAATCGGAAAAAGCAATGTTCCGAAATGTATCTTTCACTGAAACATCTGCTTTGGTATCAGCATAGATTTCGCCGCTTGGCTCACGGATGATTGTGCCTGAATAAGCAGGATAGCCAAATTCTGTAAGCGTATCATAAACTTTCAGCTCTTCCAAATTCGGGCATTCTTGAAAAACATTGCGAGGGTAGAATAATTTCCTTGCGATTCTTGTCACTGTAGAGGGAATTCCCAGACTGGACGCAGAAATTCTTTTCACATGTTCAATATAGGTCAGTTCCTCGCCATTGATCATAGAAGGCAATTCAATATTTTCATATTCAAATGATTTTTTTCCATAAAGGCCTTTGAGAGTATCTGTATTAATAATCATGAATGCACCTCATCAGGAAACAAGAACCGGATATTGTGCCAGCACCTGAATCTGTTTTTGTGCCAGTGCCTTGACAGCCTGATCCAGCTGCTGTGCATTGAAAGCTTCTGATGTAATAAAAATAGTTTCTTCTTCCTCTGTTGAAATTGTTTTCTCTTCAATTCCGCCAAACACATCATTTAGGGTCTGCACATCGGCGGATGTTGTCCGGAAATAACGTTTTGCGGAGAATGCAGAAAAATCTTCAATAAAATCTGTAGAATTGACATTTTCCCAAGTCTGTGATGGAATTGTATGATCAAGCTGGACTTCTTCGATCATATCGCCAAGAACGGCACTAGCAGTAGGGAGTTTTCCTGCACCTCTGCCATAAAACATGGTTTTTCCGACACCATCGCCACGCACCATGACAGCATTATAAACACCATTGACTTGTGAAAGGAGATTATCTTCTTCCACTGCCATTGGCATCACCGTCGGCAAAATTTTGCCATTTTCGAGCTTCTGTACCCGTGCGATCAGTTTGATTGCATAGCCCAGCTGACCGCAGAATTTTGTATCTTTTAATTCTACATCGCTGATTCCTTTTGTGTATACAGATTCTGGATAAACATGCTTTCCGAATGCCAGGGATGACAGAATGCAGATTTTCCGGCAAGCGTCATGCCCTTCGATATCAGCCGTAGGATCTTTTTCTGCATAGCCTTTTTCCTGAGCCAATGCCAGAGCAGAAGCAAAATCCATATTTTCCTTGATCATCTTGTTTAAAATAAAATTTGTTGTCCCGTTCAAAATGCCAGCGATCGCAGAAAATGCATTTGCTGCGAGGCATTTATGCAAAGGTCTGATAATCGGGATTGCGCCGCCAACACTGGCCTCAAAAAAGAAATTACAATTATGTTCTTTTGCTGTTTTCAGAAGAATATCACCTTTTGCGGCAACGAGTTCTTTATTTGACGTAGCTACACTTTTGCCAGCTTCCAGACAGGATTTCACAAATGTGAATGCTGGTTCTATTCCGCCCATGCATTCAGCCACCACAGAAACCTCAGGATCATCCAGAATGATCTGAATATCTTTGACGAGTTTATTTGCATAAGGTCTTTCCGGGAAATCCCGGAGATCGAGAATATATGCCATTTCAAGATTTTTGCCGCATCTTTTCTGGATCAATTCTTTATTTTTTTCAAATAATTCCACTACCCCTGAGCCGACAACACCACAGCCCAGCACTGCTAATTTTTCCATTTTCTAAGAATCCTCCTGCTGTTAAATTATTCACCTGACAATATTTTGACATCGACCACGCCATCAATTTGCATGAGATGTTCCCGGAGTGTTCCGGGGGACTGCAAACCATTTCCGAGCCGGATGGAGAATGTTACCGCAGCAACTCCATCAATCGGAATATTCTGATTGACTGTCAGAATATTGGCTTCCAGCGCATACAAAGCAGAAAGCACATTTGAAAGCACTCCGGCTTTATCACGGAGCACAGCATGTAAATTCATGATTCGCTGTGTTAGTTTATCTTCATAAGAGAAAATGCAGTCTTTATATTTATAATAAGCACTTCTGGAAATTCCGACACGCTTACATGCTGCCGCCGAGCTTTTTTCCTCTTTATTTGCAAGGAGCTTCTTGACTTCCAGAACTTTGTTGATAACGTCCGGCAGTACGGATGCATCTACTACAATCAGCTGATGTTCCATCCAAATTCCTCCATATGTCAAATCGTCCGTGTACAAAAAACAATTGTACTTGCATGTTATATTATAATATAATTTCAGGATTTTGTCAAGGGTTTTGCAGGATTATTTCTAATTGTAAACCCAAGAAAAAATATATTGACAATTTAGAAAAGATATGCTATAATATTATTATCATGCATGATATAAATTAACAGGAGGCTTTTACATGTCACAAATTACAATATCTGCGCCAGAGAAACCGGCATTTACAACAAGGGAACTTGTATTTACAGCTGTATTTGCAGCATTGATTGCTGTCTGCTCATGGATTTCTATTCCTACAGCTGTTCCGTTTACGCTTCAGACATTTGCCATTTACTGTGCGCTTGAATTTTTAGGCGGAAAAAAGGGTTTTTATGCTGTTCTGGTATATATTCTGCTGGGAGCTGTGGGAATTCCGGTATTTTCCGGATTTTCCGGCGGACTTCGTGTGATTTTTGGAACAACAGGCGGCTATATCATTGGCTTTCTTGCAACTGCCGCTGTATACTGGGCATTTGAGAAAATCCCCGGCCATGAAAAATTATATATGCGTCTGATTGCTTTGGTATTAGGCACAATACTTTGTTATGTATTGGGAACAGCCTGGTTCATGTATGCATATGCCAAAGAAGTAGAAGCGATTGATTTAAATACTGCGCTGGCTTGGTGTGTAACACCATTTTTAGGATCAAACGTTCTGAAGCTTGCGCTGGCAATTCTTATTTCTGATCGGCTGAAAAAATATGTCAAGATTTGACATCAGGCCACATCATGGGCTGTGTACGGCTTTTTTTGAAGGCAGAGGATACAGCCCTCTATTTATACAGCATATGACAGAGGTTTTACATTTGTTGCAGGAGAATAATCTAGAAATCCGGCTCGTGATCCGGAAAGATCAGATCTGTCAGGCATGTCCGCACTGCCAAGATCAACATTGTGAAAGTGAATGCAAAGTCAGAGAATATGATAGCAAAGTACTGGCATTTTGTAACCTGAAAGAAAATGATTCTTTATTATGGAAAGATTTCTGTTATCTGGTAACAGAACATATTCTGAAACAAGATTTGCTTTCTCAAATCTGCCAGAATTGTCAATGGTTTTCGATCTGCAAAAAGAAATGCTGCCTTTACAGACAGCATTTTTAAATTATTCGCCAAGCAAATGCGCAATAGCAGCATCCAGTTCTTGTGACTCATGCAGTTCAATGACACCCTGATCACAGCATTTGGCAAGTGCAGGATCAAAAGGCAGCTGTGCCAGCAGCGGAATGTGATAATTTTCTGCAATTTCAGCTGTATGACTTTCACCATAGATCATAATTTTCTTTCCGCAGTCAGGACAGACAGCATAGCTCATATTTTCCACAATGCCCAGAACAGGGATATTCATCATATTGGCCATATTAACGGCTTTCTGTACGATCATAGAAACAAGATCCTGCGGAGAAGTGACGATAATAATACCATCGACAGGGATACTTTGGAAAACAGTCAGCGGCACATCACCAGTTCCAGGGGGCATATCAATAAACATATAGTCCACATCTTTCCAGATCACATCTGTCCAGAACTGTTTGATTACGCCTGCAATAACAGGCCCTCTCCATACAACGGGATCTGTTTCATGTTCCAGCATCAAATTGACAGACATAATATCTGTTCCCATTTTTGAAACAGCCGGGATCATGCCTAATTCATTGCCGAGCACTTTTTCTTTCACGCCGAATGCTTTCGGGATGGAAGGGCCTGTAATATCGGCATCAAGAATAGCGGCATGTTTTCCGGCTCTCTGCATTCCCACAGCCAGCATAGAGGAAACGAGGGACTTGCCAACGCCGCCTTTTCCGCTGACAACAGCAATCACTTTTCCGATCTTGCTGAGGGGGTTCGGCTGTTCCAGCAGACTCTGCGGCTGATTTCTGTCACTACAGGCACTGCTACAGGTACTGCAATCATGTGTACAATTCTGTGTTTCTTCGCTCATAAAAAAAATCACTCCTAAAAATAATTTTTACTCAAATTTTCTGAGACAGGATAGATTTATTGTATCATATTTTTGTCAAAATGTCAAGCTATTTTTACATCAGAGGCGCAAATAATTTCAGAAGCCAGCTGACAGCTCTTTTAGAAATCGGCCGCTTTTCACAGTCCTCTGGTGTAATTTCAACGCATTTTTGAAGAGATTCCTGAAAATCTTTCTTGATATCCAGAATCATGCGGCTTTGATAGATAACGGCTGCGCATTCAAAATGCAGGTACAAGCTTCGATAATCCATATTAATCGTTCCCACAACTCCAATTCTGTCATCAGAACAAAAATTCTTTGCATGCACAAATCCCGGCAGATATTCAAAAATTCTCACATGCTCAGATAATAATTCTTTATAATAGCTCCATGCGATAGAATAAGCATACCATTTATCAGGAATATGCGGCATGATCAGCCTGACATCAACGCCCTTTTTAGCGGCAAGGCTCAAAGCAGTGACAAGCTCATGATCTAAAATCAGATAGGGTGTCATGATATAGACATAATTCTGTGCATTATTAATAATATCAAGATAAACATTTCTCCCAGTTGATTCACTATCTGTGGGGGAATCGCAATAAGGCTGGATAAATCCGTCATAACAGGACGCAGGCATGAAATCAGGGCGATAAGCTTCCAGTTCGCCGTTGTCTGTTTCTTCCAGATTCCATAATTGCAGAAACATGATTGTGAAGCTCCAGGCCGCACCGCCCCGGCACATCATGCCCCCATCCTTCCATTGGCCAAATCGGATTTTCCGGTTGATATATTCATCTGCAATATTAATTCCTCCGGTAAAAGCAGTATGGCCATCAATCACTAAAATTTTCCGATGATCCCGGTTATTCTGTGAAGAAGTCAGAAACGGCCGGAAGCTGTTGAAAACCCGGCATTGAATGCCATATTTTTCTAATTTGCAAAAATATTTCATTGGCATCAGAAACTGTGTGCCAAATCCATCATACATAATCCGGACATCTACACCCTGTGCCGCTTTTTCTTTCAGAAGCGTAAGCAGTTCTTCCCACATTGTGCCCTTTGCAATGATAAAAAATTCAAGAAATAGATAATTTTTTGCTTTCCGGATTTCTCTTTTCATAGCTTCAAACATCTGTTCCCCAAGCGCAAAATATTCTGATGCTTCATTCAGATATACCGGATAACCGCCATAATGCATGACATATCTGGCAAGATTTGCATGAACCGGATTCATCCGGAGTAATTCTGTAATATATGCTTTTTGCGGCAGATATTTACGAGTTTCTGCTACACGGCGAGCATAATTTTTCTTGAATGATCTGTGACCGACATCTGTTTTCACAAGCAGATAAGCTAATCCGGTATACAAGGGGAATATCAACATTGCCATCAGCCAGGGGATTTTATAAGATGGATTTTCTGCCGTATTGCAAAGATAGACAGCAAGAATGACATCTAAAATCAGCAGGCCGGCATAGACCCAGATATAATTTTGACTTAGAAACAATGTCGTCAGCACCAAAAATGCGATCTGAAGCATGAGCATGAGAACAAATAGTGTATTTCTGTTAAATAAAATCCGGATCAGCCTGCGAAGCATAATAATCAAGTCTGCTACTCAAGACATGGACAAATATATCCATGCTGATTGCATTGGTATGGCACTCCACAGGCATAAATTCCCGTGTAGCCCATGGTACAGGCCTTACAGGTGCATGTTTTTTGCATCACTGTAAGCTTATTATTTTTTAGTTTCACTTCTAAGCCGCCCCCTCTGCCAATAATACCTTGTTATCTGCTTGGTTTTCGCATGATAACGAATATAGTATCACACATTTGTTCAATTTTGTCAATGCTTCTTATCACTCCTGTTTTAAATAGGATTTCAGATAATGTCCCGTATAAGATTCAGAAATATTGATAATCTCCTCTGGTGTACCTTGTGCAATGATGTTTCCGCCGCCGTCACCACCTTCTGGGCCAAGATCAATAATTTCATCTGCGGTTTTAATTACATGCATATTATGCTCAATTACAATGACAGTATTCCCGGCATCAACCAACTTTTGCAACACATCAATTAATTTATGCACATCAGCCGTATGCAGGCCGGTTGTGGGTTCATCCAGAATATAGATTGTCTTCCCGGTTGCTTTTCTGGATAATTCTGTTGATAATTTTACTCTTTGTGCTTCTCCTCCAGAAAGTGTAGTAGCAGATTGGCCGATCTTGATATAGCCTAATCCTACTTCCTGCAATGTCTGCAATTTTCTTGCAATTTTGGGGATATGCTCAAAGAAGAGCACACCTTCATCAACTGTCATTTCCAGAATATCATAGATTGATTTGTCTTTATATTTAATTTCCAATGTTTCCCGATTATAGCGTTTCCCCTTGCAGACTTCACAGGGGACATAAATATCCGGCAGAAAATGCATTTCAATTTTCAGAATTCCATCCCCCTCACAGGCTTCACAGCGTCCGCCTTTGACATTGAAAGAGAATCTTGCAGAAGTATAGCCATGTGCTTTTGCATCATTTGTTTGTGCAAATAAATTTCTAATATCTGTGAATACGCCTGTATAGGTTGCCGGATTGGAACGTGGTGTTCTTCCGATGGGGGATTGATCAATACAGATGACTTTGTCAAGAGCTTCTATGCCCTGAATTTCCTTGCATTGTCCGCCATGAATTTTAGCATGATTCAGCTTTGCGGCAAGATAAGGGTATAATATGCCATTGATCAGAGAGGATTTTCCTGATCCGGATACCCCTGTCACACAGATGAATTTTCCTAAAGGAAATTTAACTGTCAGATTTTGTAAATTATGCTCTGCTGCGCCGATAACAGTCAGATATTGTCCTGTGCCGGGTCTTCTGGTCTGAGGAACAGGAATTTTTTTCTTTCCGCTGAGATATTGCCCCGTGATGGATTCCTGACAAGTCAGAAGCTTTTCAGGTGTTCCGGAAAAAATCACATTTCCACCATGAATGCCTGCACCTGCACCGATATCAATTACATGATCTGCGGCTAGAATTGTATCATCATCATGTTCCACAACAATCAGCGTATTTCCCAGATCTTTCAGATGCTTCATTGTTTGGATCAGCATGGCATTATCACGCTGATGCAGTCCAATACTTGGCTCATCCAGAATATACAGCACACCCATCAATGATGATCCTATTTGTGTTGCAAGCCGGATTCTTTGACTTTCTCCGCCGGAAAGCGTTCCGGATGCTCTGGATAATGTCAGATATTCCAGGCCAACACTTGATAGAAATCCTAATCTATCGCAGATTTCTTTGATAATTCTATCACCAATCATTTTTTCATGTTCCGATAATTGCAGATCTTTGAAAAATTCCAGTGCTTTTTTCACAGGGAGCTGTGTCAGTTCAAAAATATTCAGTCCTCCGACTGTTACAGCTAATACTTCCGGCTTTAACCTTGCGCCATGACAGGCCTGACAAGTCACTTCACTCATATAATTTTCAAGATCCGCTCTTGAATAAATGCTTGTCGTCTCCTGATAACGCCTTTCCAGATTCGGAATGACACCCTCAAATGGAGCATGATATTCTCCGCCGCCCAAGGCCTTGCTTTTTTTTAATATTAAATTTTTGCCATCTGTGCCATATAGAAAAGCATGAGCCGCCTCCTGTGGCAGATCTCCAAAAGGCGTATCAAGCGAAATCTGATATTTATCCGCTAACGCCTGATAATACATCATGGCAATAGAACCTTCTTCCAGATGATTCCACCCTGAGGCATGAATAGCACCATCTGCAATGCTAAGATCCGGATTCGGTACAATCAAATCAGGATCAATGCGCTGAAACATGCCTAATCCTGTACATTTCGGACATGCTCCATAAGGATTATTAAATGAAAATAATCTTGGTGTCAGCTCCTCCATGCTAATATTATGCTCCGGGCAGGCATAATTTTGAGAAAAGCTCATCATTTCGCCGCCGATTACATCAACATGAATGATCCCGCCTGTCAGAGAAGAAACCGTTTCAAGGCTATCCGTCAGCCGGGAAAGCATATCTTTTTTGATTTTTAATCTATCAACAACGATTTCGATCACATGCTTGCTATTTTTATCAAGCTTGATTTCTTCTGATAAATCATAGATAATGCCATCAATGCGCACACGAACAAAGCCATTTTTCCTAGCCTTTTCCAGCTCTTTGAGATGCTGGCCTTTTTTTCCCCGGATAATCGGCGCAAGCAGTTGAATTCTTGTGCCTTCCGGCAAAGACATGATCTGATCTGTGATTTCATCAATTGACTGCTGAGAAATCACCCGACCACATACCGGACAATGCGGAATGCCAATTCTTGCATATAATAATCTTAAATAATCATAAATTTCCGTCACTGTGCCGACTGTCGAGCGTGGATTTTTGGAAGTGGTTTTCTGATCAATCGAAATGGCAGGAGATAAGCCCTCAATGCTATCAACATCGGGTTTTTCCATTTGTCCGAGGAACTGCCTTGCATAAGATGATAAACTTTCTACATATCGCCGCTGACCATCTGCATAGATTGTATCAAATGCCAGTGAAGATTTTCCTGATCCGGATAATCCTGTCATGACGACGAATTGATCTCTTGGAATAGTGACATCAATATTTTTGAGATTATGCGCCCTTGCGCCCTTGATGACAATTTCATTTTTCATAAATCGCACCCCTTTGATTTATTTACTCATTACAATCAATCAAAACAATTTTGCAGTCTTTACAAGCATAGCCATCCGGCAGATTGGAAAAAGCGACATCAATCATGGCAGGTTTTGCGATCAGTGGTATTCCAACGCCCTTTTGTTCGGCATCTTTTGCATTTGGGAATGTTTCCTTTGTGAAATAGCTTTTTTCTGCCCAGAACGGTGATGAGCCATAGCCATAATAGGCCATCATTGAAATTTTTCCCAATGTCATTTCCTTGCCGCATTTCGGACATATCATCAGTCAGCCCCCCCTTTGATGGGATTGATTTTAGCTGTCCAATCAAGAACGGTCAGCCTTGCGACTGCCGTCCGACTGACTGCACTTTTATTATAGTCAAAATTTCTGGTTTCATCATAGCGATTCATGATAATATCATCAATGGCAGATTGTTTTTCTTCGCCTTCCAGAAATGTGATCTCAGCCGTTCCCATGACAGATTTATATCTCATTGTGACATCTTTCTTTTCATAGATGCAATCTATTTGAATCGGAATATCCAGTTCAAAAGAACATTTCTGATTTTTCTGCATGAGTTCATATTTTCGTCCGGCCATTGCCCCATGAATATAGAAACAAATTTGTTGATCATGAACTGTATAAGCGAAATTTACGGGAACAATATACGGAAAATCCCCATCAGAAAGGCCGATCCGGATAATATCACATGCATCAATAATCTGTAGCATTGTAGGGAAGTCAGTGACTTCTCTGTCTTTTCGTCTCATGATTTAGAGCTCTCCTTTCAGCTTTGCGATTTCATCACGAAGATAAGCGGCATGTTCAAATTCCAGCATTTTGGCGGCTTCCTTCATCTGATCGGTCAGATTCTTAATCAATTCCGCACGTTCCTGCTTTGATAATTTTTTCTGTGTGATGGTTTCCTGAATGTTTTCTTTTGTAGAGATTTCGATGATATCATGAATCCCTTTTTGAATTGTCTGGGGAATAATGCCATATTTTTGATTATGTTCGATCTGTAATTTTCGGCGGCGTTCTGTTTCCTTGATCGCACGTTCCATAGATCCTGTTACAGTATCTGCGTACATGATTACTTTTCCTTGCGCATTCCGGGCGGCTCTTCCGATCGTCTGGATCAGAGAGGTTTCACTTCGGAGGAAACCTTCTTTATCCGCATCCAGAATAGCAATAAGAGAAACTTCCGGCAGATCCAGCCCCTCTCGAAGCAGATTGATTCCAACTAATACATCAAAAACACCTGTTCTCAGATCACGGATAATTTCCATTCTCTTGATTATATCCACATCGTGATGCAAATACTGTACTTTAATTCCCATCTGACTGAAATAATTTGTCAGATTTTCAGCCATGGCTTTGGTCAGTGTGGTGACAAGAACACGTTCATTTTTATCTATCCGGAAATGGATCTCTGATAACAGATCATCTATCTGACCTTCTACAGGTCTGACACTGATTTCCGGATCAACTAATCCTGTTGGACGGATTACCTGTTCTATGATCTGATCAGAATGATCATGTTCATATTCGCCGGGGGTGGCACTTACAAACATAGCCTGATGGATATGATTTTCAAATTCTGAAAATACCAATGGTCTATTATCAAAGGCACTGGGAAGGCGGAAACCATAATCAACAAGAGTTTGTTTCCGGGCACGATCTCCGGCACTCATGGCACGAATCTGGGGAATGGTGACATGACTTTCATCAATAATTAATAAAAAATCTTCGGGAAAATGATCTAAAAGCGTATACGGCACACTGCCGGGCGCACGTCCGGCCAATATTCTGGAATAATTTTCAATACCGGAACAAAAGCCGATTTCACGTAGCATTTCTATATCATAATTTGTTCTCTGGGCGATTCTCTGCGCTTCGATCAGCTTATGATTTGCATTAAAATATTCTATTCTTGTCTGCAATTCATTCTGAATTTCCGCAATAGCAGATTCTAGTTTATCATGACTCACAACATAGTGAGAGGCTGGGAAGATGGCAGCATGTTGCAATCTGGATTTGACATTTCCTGTCAAAACATCAATTTCACTGATTCTATCAATTTCATCATCAAAAAATTCTACTCTGATAGCAGTATCTGTAGCATTGGCCGGATAGATTTCAATAATATCTCCCCGGACACGGAATTTATTTCTTGTAAAATCAATATCATTGCGTTCATACTGAATTTTCACAAGTTCCTGCATCAGCTCTGACATAGATTTTTCCATTCCCATCCGGATAGAAACGGTCATATTTCTATATTCTTCCGGACTTCCTAATGAATAGATACATGATACACTGGAAACGATGATTACGTCATTTCTTTCCGCAAGGGCAGTTGTTGCCGAATGCCGAAGCTTATCTATTTCATCATTGATGGAAGAATCTTTTTCAATATAGCTGTCAGTACTGGGAACATAGGCCTCCGGCTGATAATAATCATAATAGCTGACAAAATACTCTACTGCATTTTCCGGGAAAAAAGATTTTAATTCTGAACAAAGCTGTGCGGCCAGAATTTTATTATGTGCCAATACAAGAGTTGGTTTGTTAAGATTGGCAATTACATTCGCCATTGTATAGGTTTTTCCTGAACCGGTCACGCCTAATAATGTCTGATGATTTTTTCCTGTCTGAAAACCTTCTGTCAGCTGTCGGATGGCTTTGGGCTGGTCGCCAGACGGCTGATAATTTGCCTGAAGCTTAAAATTCATAGAATCCCCCTTTTATGATAATAAGCCGTTCTCTCGCATAGAATAAACATTATCTTGCCCGATAATAATATGATCTTCCAGTCTGATATTGATTTCATATAGAAAATCCATAATTTTTTTTGATTCCTGACAATCATCATAAGACGGAGTGGCTTCCCCTGCGGGATGATTATGGGCTATAATAATTCCATGGCATCTG